>Ga0123342_1007834_pt1 | contig 13880 bp, 12 predicted proteins | sample Turbeawhitnodule_FD_89960 | JGI IMG/M metagenome (GOLD analysis project Ga0123342, IMG submission 89960) | Root nodule microbial communities of legume samples collected from Mexico - Turtle bean Mexico white nodule | ecosystem: Host-associated > Plants > Roots > Nodule | place: Mexico: Nepantla...
GCAATTGGGTGCAAATGGGTATTTGCAAAGAAAGAAGAATTTCCTAATAAAGAAGATGTTCGCTACAAGGCAAGGTGGTTACAAGGGCCAAGTTTGAACATTGTTTAGACTTGGTTAATATTTAGCACATTTGAAGTTGGCGCCCGGAGGCGCAAATTTGAATCACTGTAAAGTTTGTTTTTGTTATGTTTTGAGAAGATTTGTTTTAGGTGGGACTTGAAATTAAGCCAAGGTGGAGATTTGTTGATTTTGGCTTAATCCCAAGTCCCACATCAGTGGGTTCATTGTTTGAGAATGAGGTTTGAGGGTTATAAATTAAACTCTTCTCCTTCACTGTTATATATCCCAATTTTTAATATCTTCTCTCATAATAATAAAAGTGAGTTGTTTTTGCTGTGCTCGGAGATTAGACTAAACAGGCCGAACTCCGTTAACAATTTTCGGGTGTGTTTTTTCCTCTATATCTCTTTTATTATTCCGCTTTATTTATTCAATATTATTTATCGGGTAGCTCTGTTAGGATTTTGTTTTAGTGGGAAAATTATCCGTTTTTCCCAGCAAAGTATTCTATATGGTTAAATGATTTAAATTCAATTGAGATGAGGTATATATTTGGAGGAATTGGTAGTCAAAGTAAGGTAAACATTTACAAGATAAACTAGAAAACTTGTGGGATAAACTCTCAAACAATTGACTGTACCATTTTATTAAATATATTATTTATGTGTGTTTTTAATAATATTTACTACTTACTTTAAAATATTTAGTATGGTTTGTTTTAATTTTGTTTTTTCTATTTTACAAAAAATGACTTTAATCACATAAACATAATCCTAAATTTTTAAAAAAAGTACTATTAGTAAATACTTTCATTAATAAAGTAACTTTAAATAATAATATGTAATTACTGTATTGATTTATTTTAGAAAAAGTAAATAAAATAAAAATATTGAAAATAATAAGATAAAATTAAACCGAAGTTATATATTATTAAGACAAAAGTATGTGGGAGAACATAAAATAATTTGAAGAGTCCTTTCAAGTGAAGGTGACGTTCTATCCGCGTGACCATGTCCCTATAGTGAATCAGAAATGGGTCCACTCTACTTTTTCATTCACATTTTTATGTTCTTTTAAATGTGTTAAAGTTTGCAACTTCTTCAATATTTTTTTTTTCATTTTTATTCTGAAAAACGTTTATTTTTCAGTGAAAACGATTACAATTTAATAAAAAAGTGAGAAATTTAACCAAATTCACAAAAAAAGGGGTTATAAAAATCTAGGAAATTTAGGTGACAATAGTTGGAGAGATATGAAAATATAGAAATAAATGCAGTTTTAAATAGTTGTGTTTCTGATAGTTTGCTGGTTTTGATAGTTGAAAAGAGAGTACAAATATAGCATATATCCATTATATTTTAGGTCATAGTAGGATATTTTCATAGTAATATTTTGTCACAGTATATTGTATGCTCTGTATTTATTATTTTTTTTGTTGCTAATAAAAAAACCAAGAAGGAATAATCAATGTTATTTGGAATATAAATATTAACAAACTTGTGAGAAGATGAATGATCTTAGAAAGTAAATTTATTGAATCCTTTAAAATTGAATTTGTAAGTTAATATATTTGTATCTACTTATCTTATAATTTAATTATGTTATAATTGATATAATGTAATCTCCAACACACCTCTTTAGATTGAAAGTCTAGATATCGGTTAGGCATAAGAATGAATATTACTATTACAAATAAACCACTCTTAATCTAACACCGACAACAAATATCACAAAAATATATAGATTTCATATTAGTTTGAATATTATAAGAAAATAAATAATTATTTTATTCAATAACAATACTGAAATTATGTAAAAATAAATAAAGAATTATATTATTGATAACAATTAGAGCTATAACATTATCATCATCTATTCATAATAATTATACTTTTAAAAACAAGAAAATAATATTATCCTTTTCAAGTTGGTAAATATGTATCAATCATTCCAATCTTTAAAAGTCTTAGCCAATGATATAGTCATACAAATAATTTATACAAATAATTCAGTCCAATGAAAGACTTAAGACAACGAGATGACACTTTCTTATATCTAATAATAGCTAATAAGACAAGAAGTCTAAAAAGCATATGCTAGCTAGAGGGAATGAGAGTGAGAGCAAAAGAGATATATAGAAGTAAATATATAAGTCGTGGATGACACATTGTTATTTTAGGCAAAAATCCAAAACATATTGATGGTGGAATGTATACTTATATTTAGTTATTATCACTACAAGAAAATAATGAAATAGAAACTATTTTTTAGTAACAAAAAATAATTAGTTGCTATAGTGACTAAATTAAACATCATTTTAGAGACTGTTTTTTATTTTTATTTTTAAATTAGTTTCTATTATTGTTAAATGATTTCTAAATTAGTATCTAATTAGCAACTAAGGTTTTTGCTACCAAATTTTAAAACTAAATAATTGGTAGTTAAAACCTTGGTTGCTAATTAGATACCAATTTATAAAACATTTAACAATAATAGAAACTAATCTAGAAAACATTTTTTTTAGTTTCTAAAATGGTCTCTAATTTAGTTACTATAACAATTAATTATTATTTTTAATCTCTAATTGGTTTATATTTTTTTTTAGTGTATAAAAGTAAATTTTGCAACTCAAGAGCTTGGATATAAAAGAGACACCTAAAATATTTATGTTGAATTGTAGTATTATAAATATACCATTTATATACTAATTTGGGAAAAATCATAATTAATATTTTCATTTTAATATATATTAATATAAAGTAAGATTATTAGTATTACTAATATGATAAATTATTATAAAGAATAAGAAAATTATTAATATTATTATAGTAATTATTATCATAATTTTTTCAATATTATTCTTATTGTTATTATCATAATTATTTTTATTAATATTATTAATATATTTATTATCTTAATTTTGTATTATAATAATAATTATTATCAATATTTATCTTCATTATTATTATTTTTATTATTCCAAATTATTGAAATAATATTTTTATTGTAATATATATTAATATAAAAAAAATTATTAGTATTATTGTGATAATAAATTAATAATAATAATAATAATAAAATTATTAATATTATTGTCATCATAATTTCTTTTTATTATTATCAACTATTATGGTTTAGGGTTTAGGAATCAATTTTCACAAATCTAGGTTTGCAGGTATAAATGTAGTCAGGAGCAACCTTGAATGCTATGCAAGATCTCTCAACTGTACTATTATGAGGACTCCCTTTAAATATATGAGACTTGAAGTTAGTGGTAATCTAAAGAGGAAGGAGTTTTGGGAGCCAATTGTGAATAAAATCAGCTCGAGACTTAGTGCATGAAAGGGAAGATTTTTATCGATGGTAGGTCGAATTTGCTTAATAAAGTTAGTAATCACAACATTACCCCTCTTTTATCTTTTTTTCTATAAAGCGCCAGAATTGGTTTGTAATAGATTGTAAGTATTCAAAGAAGGTTCCTTTGGGGGTGGGGTAAGGAGAATTGAGCTATTTCTTGGGTGAGCTGGGACAAATTATGCAAACCTATGGAGGAAGGAGGGTTGATGGTAAAAGATATTAGAAAGTTTAATGGAGCTCTCCTAGATAAGTGGAAGTGGCACCTCCTGAGAAAAGAACAAGGAAAGTGGAAGGATATTATAATATCAAAATATGGATCTGAGTCAAATTGATGTCTGTTGCCCAAGAAGTATCAGTCATCGTGGTGGAGGGATTTATTTAGAGCTTATGGTTTAGGGTTTAGAGTAGGTGGTTGGTTCAATGATGCTTTGGTCTAGAAAGTAGGTGCTGGGACAAAGTCAGACTCTAGGAAGATGCATGGGCAGGAAATTTCAAGCTTTGTTCTTTGTTTCCCAGGTTGCACTATATTTCCTTTGACCAATGGATGATAATGGGTGAGGTAGGGCAGTGGGAAGAATCAGGTTGGCAATGGAGGTTTAGGTGGAGAAGAGCTAGATTTGAGTGGGAATCCATTCAAGAAGAAGATATGTTAAGGTTAATATCTGCGAACATTCTGAACAGGGAGGAACAGGATCAACAATTGTGGGGAGGAGGTGGTACAGGGGAGTTTTCTGTGAAATCAGCTTATAATTGCTTAGCTTCTCATGCCACAGGGGAACAAATGGGCTTTTTCAACCTCTTGTGGCAGGCTAAAGCTTTTCCTAGTGTTTTGGTTACTTCATGGAGGAGCTTGCTGGATCGATTACCAACTACAAGCAATTTAATCAGGAGAGAGGTGATGGTTAGCTCCTCTTTGAGTGCACTATGTCAAGAGACGGAAGAATCTTCCCAACACCTGTTTGTGGAATGTGTTGCTGCCCAATGGGTGTGAGAGTTATGTTACAGATGTATAGGTATATTATCTGTCCAACACAAAGATTTGAGGTGCAACTTTGAGAATTTCTACTTAGTTCACATGAGCTGTAAGCAGACTATGATTTGGAAAGGTGTATGAGTGGCTGTTGTAAGGAGTATATAGGAACATAGAAAAAAAATCATCTTCAATCTAGGAGTCTCTGATGCGGAAGAGATCTTTCAAATGACACAATTGAGATATTGGTTATGGTTGAAATACAGGTTACATTCCTTTACCTTTTCTTTTTCTGATTGAAATTTGAATCTCATTTTATGCATAAAATGTTGTGGGTAAAGGGGTAGGGGGTGATCTTTCGGGTTTGGTCTGTGAGTGCTGGCAAAGGGAGGGAGGGAGCAGTAACGCAGACTTGAGAGGCTTTGTTTGGTGCATGTGGAATGCCACGCAACTGTTTTCTGTTTAAAGAGCAACCTTAGTTGGCTAGGGAAGATATCCAGTGTAAGCAGAGGAGCATTAGTACGGGGTGATGAGAAAAATGCACGTGAAAACAACACACATAATCACAAAACAACGCCAGAAAATAAACGACACAAAATTTAACGTGGTTCGATCACCAACTGCAACCTACATCCACACGGACAACTATTAGGTTTTATTTCTTTCTTCTTGCATGCCCAATTACAAGTACAATGATATCTTTAAATAGAGATTATAAAGGGGACACAATGATTAAACCCACTCACTAAAACATGGTGTTTAGACACCCAATTGGTTCTGACTTCACACTCAACAATCTCCCATTTGAAGCCACAAAACAATGTTCACATGCGCTTCAACTGTGTACATGTACTTTTGTAATCTGTCAACAAAACTCAATGTTCCACCACTAGTTGCCACCAACCTTCTTAATCATTTTGAAGGCTCCATTGAAACTCCCTTAAGTTTCAACACGTTAGTCATGACTGAAACTGCCACTGACCCGTTCTCTGTTTCTGTCGGCTCCCACTTACACAAACTGCCGGATCCTGGAACAGCTTGAGAACAAACACTCTCCATACTCAAATAAGAAATTTTCTGGAGATGTTTCAACAACTAGAATACTAGTTCTACTAACCCATTATCTTCTAGGGACCTCAGTTGAAACACAACCCGTGCTCCCACTGCCACAAGTATCTCTAACTGGTCTACCTGAACCTTTCCATGCCTGTTCATCCTGAATCTGACCTGTGGCTATGGGTTTCTCTCTTGTAAAGACAACCCTATTCTGCCCACTAGATTCTGTGAACCAGACTTTGTTTATCTTTTGAACTGGGACGATCACTTCCTCATATGGTAATTCGACCATATACAGGCAAACCTCTCTTTCTTTTGCGAGCCATGACAAGATTTCCCTTGACGACCTTCCATTGCTGATTTTCGAACTTCACATCATATCCCTGTTCGTCCAACTACCTAACAAAAACCAAACTTTTTGTCAAGTTTTGGAACAACTCTGACATCCTTCAAAGTCCAGAAATCGATTGCGTTTTCAACACTGTCACCCATGCACATAACATCAATAGTTCTGTTGTCCGCTAGTCTTACCTTTCCAAAGTCCCCAATAACTAGATTCTGCAATGTTTCACTGTTGTGGGTAGCATGAAATGAAGCATCAAAATCCATGACCCAGGAATTCACACTGTTATCCGCCCAACAGACTAAGAGGTCCTCGTCCATGAAGTCTTCTGCAATGTTGACTTGTTTATCATTTGGGCATTGATTCCTGAAATGCCCCACTTCCTTGCAGTTTCAACATGTTACACTTGAGAAATCCCGAGTCTTTGACTGATCCTTCTTTTGTTCTTGCTCCACTTATCTTTGATATTTTTCTTACCTCTGATGACATTTAGTGATTCACTAGATAATTCCCCAAAACTCCTTCTTCGGACGCACTCACCAAGAATGAGATAAAAAATCTTCTCAAAAGTGAATCCATCGGGTCTTGTTGAATTGGTAACTGCTTTAACAGTTCCGGACCAACTGTCAGACGAAGACGATAGCAGTAGTAAAGCTTGAACCTCATCATCGAACTTAATGCCCACTGACAAAAGTTTGGCTAAGATCGAATTCATTTTATTGATGTGCTAAGTAACTGAATTGTCTTCCTTCATCCTTGTGTTTACCAATTCTCTAATCAAAAACACCTTGCTTGCAACATATGGCTTCTTATACATGTTAGACAATGCTTCCATGATACCTTTCGCTATCTTCTCCTTCAAAAATGTTGAACGCAACATTCTTGCTCAACGAGAGTTGGATAACAAACACAACTTTTCGATCCAAACCTGCCCACTTTGCATTAGACATCTTTTCTAGCTTGTCACCCAAAAACACGTCCAAATCTTTATGAACTAGCAAATCCTCAATTTGCATTTTCCACCAACTGAAATTCATCGAATTTTTCAATTTGGAACTTCCCATCTTCTGCCATCTCAACAGACTAGACGAGATACTCAGTGCAACTAATTTCACATATTGGCAATGACACAGAAGACGACGACACCATTACAGATCCACACAACGGCGACGGTTCCCTAAACAAGGGAAGTTGGTCTCGTGCGTTCCAGGCGACGCGAAGAACATGCGAAGAGGGTGGAACGACGCACAATCCAAGCCACGACGACGCCAATCCTCTTGGAGTGTCAGGTACTGACAGTTGCAGAGCTGATGCGCAGCGGTACGATGTAGGTTCTAGTGCGCGACGCGGCGGAGCAGGCTGTGCAGGGCGCGAAGGTGGTGGTTGTTGCGGGTTTTGGTGCGGCACACTGTGTAGATTTGGTGCGCGACGGTGCAGGGCTGGCTGTGCGGGGGTTCTGCGTGTCTTTGATTAGTTTCTGCTAATCGGATCTCTAGTGTGTAAACGAACTTGGTTCTGATACCAATTGATGGGAAAAACGCATGTGAAAACAACATACATAATCACAAAACAATGCCAGAAAATAAACGACACAAGATTTAACGTGGTTCGATCGTAACTGCAACCTAGATCCACACGGGCAACTATTAGGTTTTATTTCTTTCCTGTTGCATGCCCAATTACAAGTACAATGATATCTTTAAATAGAGATTATAAAGGGGACACAATGATTAAGCCCACTCACTAAAACATGGTGTCTAGTCAACCCAGCCCAATTGGTCCTGACTTCACACTCAACATGGGTGCAGTGGAGGGAAATAGAAAGTTGGTTTGGGGGCAGCAGAAAAGACCATCGTTGATCTCTAAAGTGATAGTCCAAGTCAGTTGTCCAGGATGCAACTTTTCTAAAGAAATGTCAAGAGTTAAAAAATGGTGCCCTGATATAGCAGTAATGTTGTCATGGGCCTATTATGGTTTTTGGTGTTTTGGAGCAAGGGGAAGGGAGGAATTCTGAGAATTATGTTTGAATCTCAACTGTACTAGACGCTTTAGTAGAGTACTCTATGCTTTTTGCCTGCAATGTTTGTATGTAGATTGGTTTTTTGCATGAAGTGGATTGCCAACTGGTGCGAGATATGCAGATGTTTTAGGGGTATGTTGGAGCGCTTATTTTGTCTTTAGGGTTGTGCGAGTGTTTTATTTCTCTCGCAGCCAGTTAAGATGTTGCAGGACATGGCTTAAGAGCTGCTACCTAATGCTAAAGGGCGGGACTAGGGAGATGTAGGGGTCCTGTAGCGGTGTTGGGGGCTTTTGACATATTGGAACGTGGAGTTGGGATGGTTTGGATGGTAGTAAGTGCCCTTTATGCAATTTGTTGTTGCCTTCCATCTAGTTCAGCTAGGATGGTGCTTTTTGTTGATCAAACTTTGCTATAAATGTTATGGTATTGCTTTGAGCTAGGTTAACTTTATTAGGCACCTTAGCAGGGAGTTATTTGTTTATTTCCTGTGCTGGTTAGCAACATGGTATTTGTACAAGGTTTGGATGGTAGTAAGTGCCCTTTATGCAGTTTGTTGTTGCCTTCCATCTAGGTTCAACTAGGATGATGCTCTTTGTTGATCAAACTTTGCTATAAATGTTATGATATTGCTTTGAGCTAGGTTAACTTTGTTAGACACCTAAGCAGAAAGTTATTTGTTTATTTCCTACGGTGGTTAGCAACATGGTATTTGTATAAGGGTTGAGACACCCCTTAAGTGTCTCCTTTTAATTCATTTAATTTTTTGCCGACCAAAAAATAAATCATAACTATTATATTATTATTAAAGTAATATTTTTATTTTATTATATATCCATATAAAATAAAATTATTAGTATTACTATTTTAAAAAATTATTACTAAAATTAAGAAAATTATTATTATCAATATTATTATTATTAATATCATTATTATTAGTCAGATTTTATTATTATTATTATCAATATTATTACTATTATTACCCTAATTAATGTAGTATTATTATTATAGAATTTAGCGATGGATGGACTGATGAATAAACATCCACCTTCAAATATCGAGGTATTTTACTAATGGATAATAACATTACTGATATTTTTTTACGACAAGTGCACTGTGTTGTTAGAAGTAATAATGTGTCCTAAGGACGAATATCGAACCCATAAGGAACAGTTGAATATTCAAGTAAAAGATTCGCTAAATATAAAACAAAATCATAAAAGTTTGTTGTGACGACAATGATCAACAAGAAAACGAAAACAAGGTAAAGAGTTGTTGCTTCAATTGCAAAAATAGGGATTGGATTTCATCTTTCTCACTCTTTTGTATTTTGATTAATATGATAATATGGTGTATTGTTATTGATATTGATGCTCGCATATAAAATTATTAAGATGTCTCCTAAATATCGATTCCTCGCATATTTATTAAAACAACTTAGTATCAAACTCGTTGATAGCAATTAATAGTTCAAGTCTATTTCTAACACTAAAATATGTTAGGTATTATTGTTTAGGTCAGAACCATAAAAATACTTTTCAGACAGATTTAAGATTTAGATCAAGAATTAGAAGCAAAACAATAATACCAATAACAAATAAGAACATAATATTATATTCAGATATCATCTCAATACATAAGAGTTTGAACAAATTACTCTCAATATTAAAATGAATAAAATATATTTCTCTCAACTTAATTGCATTTTTGGTTTCTAAAAATAAATTAAATATCTTTAAAATTTTAATTATGTCAATTGTTCCCAAATATCTCGCTATCATGTGTGCGTATATGTGTGTGTGCTTACTCTTTCTCCACATGAAACGATGAAAATATTGATTAATTATTTATGAAAATATTGATAAATTCTTTCAATAATTATAATAAAAGTGATTGCTAATCATATAATTCTAAAACTATCTACAATTACCAAGGAGCTTATAAGGAAGTTAAATAATAATAAAAATTTAATTAAGCTATAAGTTCTTTATAATTTTGGATATTTTTAATTAAATACGTGCTAATTGATTTATTTTGTTATCAACTAAAATGATATCTGTAATTGTTTGATGTTGCATTGTCAAACATTATTCATGAACTTAAACAATAATAAAAAATAAGTTATAAAACTCAAATTATCTTTATAAAAAAAAGACATCATTTTATATTTTAAATTAAATATTAGATATTAAATATTAAAACAAAAATCAAATAATCATTATATAATTATTTATTAAAAATAATTAAGATTTAAGAATTTCATTTCTATTATTTTTAAAGTTCATAATGTTTTGTTTGAGATTATTAGATTACACAACCACGTTATCCTAGTTCATGTAAGAATTCAAATGAAAAAGTATAAATTTTGGATACTCTTTTTAATCAAAATTTAGTTAAAAATCTTTAAATTTATAAAAAAACCTTAAAATTTAATTAAAAAAAGAAAGAGGGAGGTTAGAAATAAAATAGAAACAACTGAAAATTCATAAAATCTTTATTACTTGATAAAGGAATACTAACATTACAAAAATTTCCTTACACAACCAAGACTCGAGATAGAATCACCAAACGTCTTTTTTCCCAATTGATCTTCATATTCCACAATTAGCGACCCAACTACTTACCATCTACACATAAACAAAAATAAATGTTACTATAATTTCGTTAAAAAGTTCACAATTGATATAATAATATTTCTTAACATGAAATAGTGAGACGATTGAACATACCGTCTAAATAAATGTGAGGAGAACTAAAACAATTGCATTGCAGTAGTTGTAGATGTTATTTTTCAAGGAGTGTTGAAATACTCATGTAAGCATATAACCTTATATTTGTTATAAGGGTTTTCATAGAAGTTATTTAAGTTATTGCAAGAAATATTGTGAATTAAAATCTGGCATACTAAGATTTGAGCCCAGACTATTACTCATTACAACCACTGCATTAACATCACCCATCCAATTAACAATAATTTTATTATCAACCAATATGTTCACATCCTTTTTAGTGTCGATGAGAAAATCTAGAATCGTTAGATATTGATTAATAATGTCTGTATCTTGAATGTGACAATGCTCAAATGCCATTATATTTTTGAGGAATATTTTTGTGAAGTCATTGATATTCAAGATTGGCATTATAAACATACCATCTGAATAGGTCACGTCAAGTAAGCCTTTATTTCGATTCTCTTCGAACTTAATGCTCGCCTCTGATAGTTGGCTTACACTACATGTTTAACTTCTTTACATTCATTTGGTCTTCCAACATGAAGTTTTGATGATGATATTATAAAAGATCTTAAAAGGTCTGTAAAATGCCTTGGATACATGGTTGGACAAAAGGTTCCAATTATAAGGGTCTTAAAATAGTTGAAACAAATCTCAATAAAGGAGGGGAATAATCGATTCATACCTGTGAAGTTGTAAATTTGTTCTTTAATGAAAGTTGATTTTGCAGTAGTATCAAGTCATTCTCAATATTAGGGATAACAATGCGGGGCGAGGCGGGCCATGCAGACTTGTCCGCAGCCTGCTACCAAAAAGCGTGGGGCGGGCTCACTAAAAATATAATATTTTATTTTAATCATTTAAAGGAGTTAGTTTTTTCTTATCAATAATAAAAAATAAATAAATAATAACCACTTTAGAAGTGATAAATAAATAAGAACCACTTTAGGAGTGATCCAACCCATGTACAAAATCGTACAAAAATGAACAATTAGTCTGAATAATTATTAAATATCATAATTCAAAATTTATAAATACAAAAACATTTTAAAAAATATTATATAAATATTAATGGCTATTTTTATTATGTAAATTATTATTATTAATAATCTAAAAATAGTATCTCATAAAGAGACTAAATTAGGTTAATTAGGGGGCTAGAGGCTTAACCCTAGTGTGCCAGATTGAGAGAAAAACACCATTGAGTGAATTGTAACCTAATTAGGAGAATGGAAGGTGCTAGAAGTATGCGTGGCTAATTCTACCCTTTGGGATTGTGAGTAATCTACTCAAACTCTTATGTATTGAGGTAATATCTTATATTATAATATTTAGTTCTTGATTGATTATTGGTATTGTTGTTTTATTTCTAAATTTTCGTGACAAATTGAGAATATTATATTTGACCGAGAGGTATTTTTAGGGTTCTGACCTAAACAACAATACTTAACATATTTGAGTGTTTGATATAGACTTGAAATTTTAATTGCCATTAACGTTTGAGTGTGATTTCTAAGTTGTTTTTATAAGTATGCGAGAGATCAATATTTAAGAAACATTCTTAAGAATTTTATATGCGAGAGATCGATATTTAGGAAACATTCTTAAGAATTTTATATGCGAGAGATCGATATAAATGAATTTTCTATGGGCATCAATTGCAATCAAAGAACTTAATATTGACATTATAATAAAAATACATGAGAGTGAGAGAGATGAAACCTAATCCCTATTTTTCCAACTTGAAACAACCTATTCTTTAACTATTTTCTCATTGATCACTTCCAACACAACCAATTTCAACACTCTTTTTATTGCTTTGTTTGATATTTAGCGATTATTGTACTTGATAATTCATTGTTCCTTGTGGGATCGATATCCGTCCTTAGGGACAATTATTACTTTTGACAAACGCGGTGCACTTGCCGTAAAAAGTCATCAACATCGCGGAGGTGTGGCATGGAAGCTCGAAGGGTTTGCAGGGAGATAGGAAATCTAGCTAGAGGCACGATAACAACGACAATGGAGTTGCAAGCGACACTCAATGAAAAAAAGAGTGCGATGTGCAAAATATAGTGTGCACGAGGGAGAAAAAGAGTGAGTTCGAAGAGCACAAGCTGGGCTTTTTTATTTATTTATATTCAGTTTTATAACGACAATTCAATAGAGTAATCGTTGTTATTTGTGCCCAAATTCCATTATTAATCACAATTCAGTATACTAATCGTTGTTATTTGTGCTCAACTTCATTTTTAACGACGGTTATAGCGATAACCTTCGTTATTTCTCACCGAAAATTCAAAAATAAAATACAGAAATGCCACCATACTTTTTGCTACAACGATTTTTTTAAATGTCGTTATTCTTAGTATTTTCTGGCTTTTTGTACTAGTGTTGATTCAGAATTTCTTGTAGTGGTTAAATGAGAAACAATATGAAAGCATAAAAAAAAGGTTAGGTTAGGATTGAGAGACTTATATACATGTTCAATACAACACTTTTAGCCAAATAGAAGTGACAAAAAAGAAATAGAAAGTCTAAGAATGTAGAGATATATATTTTGAAATCTAGTTATGCATAATGGATGAGATTAAATTGGATTCTCAAAGGGATCTGATAAATTAGGCATGCGAGGAAGGAGAAAAACAAAACTGGATTGATAAAAATACCTTATGAAAGGTAAGTAAATGGTCAAAGGTTAGGTTATGAGAGGATAGGTTGTTAGAAGAGAAAAAATTACTTTACAAATCATAAGAGATTATGACAATTCCAATTTTAAAAACAAAAAAAAGTTGAAGATATAAGATGTTGGAATGACAACATATGTGAATCACGTATGAATTGAAAAAATATTGATTTGAATGAGAACTATCTCAATTCACAATGCAAGAGTTAAGGAATCCACTTCTAAGAATAAGGAATAATAAATTAATATGAAAAGAATTTGAGCTTTACAACATGATTTTTAAGAGGTTCTAGTCTTACAAGTTTTGTATATTAATTTGATTACTTTATGTTTGTCATTGTTTATAAATATATAATTCTTTTGCTAAAAAAAATTAATGTGGAAAGATAAGGGAAACACAAACCTACATAATAAGATTTACTAATGAAGTAATAGAAGAGACGAAGAGGAAGAAAAACAGTTGTGTGTGTTTCAAGGTGGATTATGAGAAGGCATATGACTGTGTAAGGTGAGATTTCATCTATTATATGTTAGATAGACTCGGCTTCTGTGAAAAGTGGATATCTTGGATTAAGGCTTGCCTGGAATCAGCTTCAATGTCAGTTCTAGTAAATGGGAGCCCAACTAAGGAATTTATTCCGAAGAAGGGGTTGAGACAA
>Ga0123342_1007835_pt1 | contig 13873 bp, 6 predicted proteins | sample Turbeawhitnodule_FD_89960 | JGI IMG/M metagenome (GOLD analysis project Ga0123342, IMG submission 89960) | Root nodule microbial communities of legume samples collected from Mexico - Turtle bean Mexico white nodule | ecosystem: Host-associated > Plants > Roots > Nodule | place: Mexico: Nepantla...
AGAGAGCATATATTTTCTAAAACATTGCATCTAGTATGAAAAATGTTCTCTCGTTGTGTCTCGATGGATGCACTAGGTTGATTGTGGAGGATTCTTTGAATCATCAATAAGTCCCCCTCCAAAAGATTTATCCTCTCTCCTTCCCCCTTTTCTTGTGTACTAGGTTCATCCTCACCACTAGTGTACTCATCTTTTCCTTTTAAGAACAAAACCCCCTTTTAAGAACATCTTTAAAAATTTCTTAGATATAAAGGCAGAAAGCTCAATTTTAAGTGAAGAATTAACACATTACTAGTTGATATATGACTTGGTGTGATGCTTGAGTTTATAGTATTTGAGCTCGTGGTTGGTTATTTTCTACATTAGAGTGTTTAATAGTGGCATTTTATCCGAGCTCTCAAAGTGACAAACAAATACAATTCTCAAGTGATTGTATCAGATAATACTCATTTTCAAGTAGTTGTCACACATTTTTTGAGTAGTTTCTAATTATTTTTTTAAGAGTTGTCACTCATTTCAAATAGTTACAATTTTAGTGATTGCCTTTTTTTTTTACCTCTTTTTAAGTAGTTGTTACTCATTCTCTAGTAGTTGTCACTCATTTTTGAGTGATTGTATCACATAACTCATTTTTTTAGTAGTAATTGTTACTTATATTTTTTAGTAATTTTATCACATAACTCTTTTCAAGTACTAACCATTCATTTTTAAGTTGTAACTTTGATAATGTTTTTTATATAAAGAATTGTTGAAGGCACTAGGTTGAGCCATAAATGTTCAAGGTACAAGGCTGCTAAAGATTCTCAATTTGTGAAGCCATGTTAGAGGTGATTAAGGCGTGAAACCAAACTAAAAATGTTCTAGACATGTATTTGAACCAAAAATGTTGTATGCTTAAGACATGGAGTCATGTCAAAGATTCTTAAGATGTATAGCCAAGTTAAAGATACTCAAGTCGTAGAGCTTAACTAAGAGCATTTAAAGTGAAGTCATACTAAAAATGTTTAAGGTGTGGATTCAAGTTAGAGATGTTCTCATACTTGTAAATAAAGAAATTGTTCAAAGGTTGACAAATAAAGATCAAATGTCCAATGATAAGTAAATTGATAAGTTGTTAGATATAAGTCATCCTTAATCAAATGGTGTGTAAATTTTGCATTTTTTTCTTTTAAATAAAGGAAATACAAATACAGGGCAGCATAAATTTGTAATATACTCATATGAATTGGTTCAATCATTTTTTTATACTCAAATCGTGATTAAACTTGAATATTCAAAATTAGTTAGCCATATTTTATAATTTTTATCATCGGTAAATATTATATGTAATAGGTACATATAAACACCAACATATGAAATAATCTAAATTTCTTCCTACTCGACTTCTTTCGAAGATAACTTATGTGTGATTGCATCCACATAAGTGTTGGAGAAGAGAAAATTACACCAAATGTTTGATCATAGGGTGTGACTTCGTCCATAGGGTTGTGGATGGCACAATCAGATAGAAAATTGCACTAAAAGTTCAACCACATGAGTGGCATTAAGTTCATGTTAATGTGGGAGACACATTCTTCGACGGTTTCACCAAAGGTTCAACCATTAAGGTGTGTTTGTGTCTACATAGACATAGGAGACACACTCATAAAAAATTGTACCAGGGGATAGACCATAAGGGTATGATTGAGTCCACATCGGTGTGAAAGAAGCGTAAAAAGTTCAGCTACACGAGTGTGATTGCATCCACATGAGTGTAAAAAAAAGCGTTTATACACAAAATTACACTTGATGTTCAACCACAGGGGGTGTAACTACATCTATATGATGTGAAAACACACTCATGTAGAGAATTGTACTAGAGGTTTGATCACAAATATATGGTTACATTCATATGAATGTGAGAAGAGTGATCATGTAAAAAACACTCTTCTAGTTAATATGAAGTTTTGTCTTGATAAATGATTTAGATGAGGGTGAAAGCTCTTTTATTGTGTTGTTGAAAAATGTTCTTCTAGTTAATATAAATTTAATCTTTACCAATGATTTAGAAGTGAGTAAATATATTTTTATTCATGTGGTTGAAAAATGTTTTATTAAGGTCTCATCTTAGGTGGTAAATGTTATTACCAAAATTTGATTATCTCTAGTCGAATACTTAATGAGGTGGAGCCTTTTTTTAGGCCAAATTTGACATCCCTTTGAGGATTAATCTCTTTATGTGAGACATGAGTCAGCAATAATTAAAGTGTAAATTAATGAGTGAGCAATAATTAAAGTGTAAATTAATGTGAGTTCAAATGATAGTCATCACTTTAAAATAAAGTATATAAGCAATCATAACACAATTTTCTCTTGGAAGAGTTGTTATGATCAATATTAATAGAGATAAGAACCAAGATAATTGAGTGATTAAACTTTTTTTTACTATTAACAATTGATTTGTTAATAAAAATAATTTATATAATCTTTAAATTATATATTGAATAAGAGTAGTTACAACGAGTTAGTTTTTACTCATCTTCATAGAGAATGTAATGTGTATAAGAACTTTCAGGATCAACTTTCCTTTTAAAGAAATAAAATTATCCAATTTAATTTTCAAAGTCAAATTATTTATGCAGTTGCTATCTAAAACCAAAAAAAACACTTACAAATTTAAATTTAAGGGTTTAAGATTTAGGGTTTAAGTATATAATTTATATAAAATATTCAAAAAAAAAATAACTTAAAGAAGATAAGATGTACCGGTATGGGCGAGACCGACGCTGGTCACCCTGACCGATACCGCTTGACTCCCCGAGACCTGGTCTACTTGACCGAGACCAAGGGGACCTGGCCGAGACCCGATAGATTCGGCCAAGGCGACCGATACCCAAGAGGTTTGGCCGAGACCATACAACCTTGGCCGAGACAAGTGGAATCATCATGGCCGGCCTGACCGGCCGACTCATACTACCGTTAACGCTCAAACTAAGGTAAGTGAAACTAATCCATCATTAAGAATTAGGTAATACGATCCTAAGCAAGATCCACTCCGATAAACGGGCCCAACAAGGTAGGTCCATTAGAATAATATAAATAGCACACATTCCAAGGAGAAAGGTAAGTCATTTATTATTGTTCACCTACCAGAATACCATCACCCGCTTTATTGACTTGAGCGTCGGAGTGCCTTCACAGGTACCCCCACCATCTGGTGTTCATCCAAGACCGAGTGTCGAAGGAGAAGCAGGAGGGCGAGAAGAACCCTAGTTCATCACCCAACAACCTGACCGACCGAAGGAAGGAGAAGAAGACTTCAATAGTTTTCTAGGTGACATCTCCCTAATAGGAACAAATGTAATATTAAAGGACCTCAAAGAAAAAAAAATAGTGTTATATTAGTATTTCAATTTGAAACTAGATTTTAAAGAAGAAGAATTTAAAAAAAAGAAATAATGTTGTAATACTTTTTATGTTTAATGATTAAGGACTACTTTATAGAAGTTAACTAGTTTTAAGACTTATGTTTCAAAATATTTTCTTCAAAAAAATATAAATTATTTTTATATGTAGTGGAGGCAAGGTCTGAAACACTTATAAAGGAGTTAACTATTCACATATGACATCAGAGAATAAATGCAATCAATTTGATTTTTTTTTTCACACAGTAACCTTAATTTCACAAGTAATTAAAACTATAGTAAAAAATGTTTTTGGTTTCTTTAAGAAAAGTTTTGTTTTAGTCCCTCTAACATTCTTTTGTATTTTTTTTATTCTTTTAATTTGAAATGTATAACTTTTAGTAAATGATTATTTATCAAGGGAAAAAAAGTCATTTAGAAAACGCTTGGAATATTAAAATAATATATTTCAAAATTGAGAAAATAAAAACAGAAAAAAAATGATATACTATTTTCCCTTTATTGTGAAATGTGTTTAGTTCCACATTTTTGTGGAGTGATACTGTTGAAGCTGAATTTATTAAGTAACTTTAACATGATTTTCTATGTAAATTATATCTTGAGATACATTTGGTGAAAAAAAAAATTATGTTAAAGAATCATGTTTGAATCATTTAAATATTTTTAAACGCAGTGTTAGTTAAACTTTCCAAGAATTTCTAATTATTTATTACATTATATTATCTAACAAGGATAAAATATTTTTTTTATCAAAAAATTTTCCACTATAAATCTTCCCCTCTCCCTAAGCTTTTAATACACAAATAAATATATAAATAAACATGATTAAATAGTCCTTTTTGTTTTTATAATTTTTTTCAATTTTATTCCATTATTTTCAAAGTTCTTAATTTGTTTTTTTAAATAGAAAATGAGTCTCTAATCTTAAATTTATAATAATATTATTACATTACAATAAAATGGTATATGACATGAATAACTTAATTAAAATTATAATTATAACGTTATAAATTCTGATAAAACAAATCATATTGACTTTTTTTTAAATAATGAAAAAAAGAAATTGAAATAACTCAAAATAATAAGATAAAACTTAAAAAAACAAAATTACTATGAAACAAAAAATATCCTTATAAGTAGAAAAAGAAGATTAATGAGTTTCATAATACCATCACATCGTAAAGAATCATGAGAGTTATTCTAACTTCTACCAATTATATGTACTTTTTGTTTCATGAGTTGGTGGAGGGAAATGCCATCAAAATGCCAAAGAAAAGGTGGCTTGGAAACTAAAAGCTCATTAGCTATTTCCTTCATTGATGGTCTGGATTTTGGGTGGGGACTCAAACATGCCAATGCTAATGTTACAACCAGCACAATATCTTGCATATCTTTTCTAAAATATGGCAGTGGAATACGTGTGTCCAATATATCTTTCAGCTTCTTGTTCTGAATGGCTGGTTCTGATAAAGAAGAAATCAATTCAGCAGGATGTCTACCCATCATTGTTTCCAAAACCACTACTCCAAAGCTATACACATCACATTTGGTGGTCACACTCAAGGTGTAAGCCAATTCTACATGTACCAAACAAACATTGTAAGTTCTTATTTTGGAAAAAAGGTTATCAAATCAAGATTTGCATTACTGTTTTTTTAATTATGAATCATAGGACTCAGATACACTGAAAAATTACTTCAAATATGTGAAGTGCAAGTGATTTAAACCAGAAATAGAGTTTAGGGTTTAGGGAGAATCAGGTTGGATTATTGTTAGAAGTATGTTAAGAGAGTGTTCTTCTCTCTCGGAGGAGTCTTAGACTCTGGTTCTTTTCCTTGCTTATAGAATCATTGAGCTCACTGAGTTCTCCAATTACTAACACATTATAGTCTCTGATATTCCTTTTTCTATCAGAATGAGTGATAAATAAAGATGGAATAATTAAATACAATAAGTTTACAAGTGTTTTTTCAAATTAGTTTTTAAAATTTAACCTCACATGACTTTTTTTAAGTGAAAAAGTTTGAACATTAATAATATAAAATTACACATATTCATACAAAGTTATTTAAAATTCATGATATGAATAAAGAGATTGAATTTATGGTTCTATAACCATTGTAAAACTTTACCTGGAGCAACATATCCATAAGTACCAGCAGGAAGAGTCTGATTTGATGAATGAAAATCAAGAAGTCTTGCTGTACCAAAGTCTGAGATGAAAGCCTGTAACTCTGAGTTTAACAAAATGTTGTTGCTGCTTATGTCTCGATGAACAATGGATGTGGTACAATCATGGTGCATGTGAGCCAAGCCATAGGCTATCTCTTTTACAACATTTATTCTCTTGCTCCAATTCAGCTCTTGAGCTTCCACATCATAAGACAAGTTACAAAATAAGCTTCCTCTTTCCATATACTCATACACCAAGAACATACACTTATTATGCAAACAGAAGCCATAAAGCTTAATGATGTTACGATGCCGAATTTCTGTCAAGATCTTGGTCTCATTGCAAAAGCTCTTGTAAGAGGATGGATTTTCTGATTCTGCTTTGTGAAGCTTTTTCAGTGCAACAATTTTGCCACTGGGGAGTTGTGCTTTGTACACACTTCCATAAGCACCTGTTCCTATGCAGTACTTTATATCAAAGTCTTCTGTGGCCTTAATTATGTCTTCAAATGCAATCTTACCATCATAGTTCCAAATTGAAAGCATGTCTCCATTCTTTCTTCTTTGGTCTTTTCCAAACTCATTATGGAGGGGACAGAAAACATGAATTCCCCAACAGACAATAACCATTGAAAAAACCATGCCACTGAAGGTAGAGAAGACAAGTATCATTACTAGAGAAATATCAGCATTAGAAATATCAACGTCCAAAGAGCACGAATATTTCATATCCTTATTACCAATTAAAGAGTCTTTTGGAAAACCACAGAAAATGTGATCTGAAACATTAAAGGAATTGTATGACAAATTAAGGTGAGGAACAGAATGAAGGCCCTCAGGTATGTTGCCTGTGAGGTCATTATAACTAAGGTCTAGATATGAAATATTTCCTACTTGAGAAGGAATGCTCCCGTTTAAAGAGTTGTTGCTTAACTGCAGATACCACCAACAATGGTTCAAAACATCATCTGGGATAGGTCCCTCGAGATGGTTGTTGGAAATATCTAAACTTCCAAGTCTTAGGATTTTCCCAATCCCAGGTGGAATGGAACCAGTTATTTGATTCCAAGATAGTTGAACACTAGTTAGTTGTGTCAGTGCAGATATCCCCTCTGGTATAACACCAAAAATCTTATTATGAGAAAGATCCAAAACTTTGAGATGGTCCAAGTGCTCTAAAGTAGAAGGGATTGAGCCATTTAGTGAGTTATTTGAAAGAGTTAACTGCTCCAAACCTCTTAAATTCCCTAGTTCTGAAGGAATGTGGCCTTTAAGTTGGTTTGAGTCAAGGGAGAGTAGGGTCAAATTCTTCAATTGGCCCAAAGTAGAAGGGATCACACCTGTAAGAAAATTGTTAGAAATATTAAGTGTCTGAAGTGGAGTGAGACTTGAAAGAGAACTAGGCATCTCACCTTGAAGACAATTAGAGGACAGATCAAGATGAACAAGCTTTTTAAGAGAACTTATTTCTGAAGGAATATTTCCTTTGAGTCCAGATCCACTAAGATCTAGACGGATTAAATCAGGGAATGCAGCCACATTGAAATACTGAATATGAGCTTCATTTGAAGGAATATAGAAATACTGTTTAGTTGAAATCTCTATAACACTTTGAGCTGCATTGCACACAATACCATTCCAATTACAATATTCTGAGATATTTCTACCTCCCCATCTACTCTGAAGCAAAGCTTCTAGTTCCTCATTAGTGGATGAGGAATTGGAAGTTGCTATAATGTTAGCACTAACACCTTGTAGGAACAAGGCATAAAAGAAGGTAACAAATACAAGATTCACCAATAGTGAACTGCTATATGAGTTTTCCATGCTTAACTCAAATTTGAATGACTTAATTTCTAATGAGAAACTTGATTATAATGCTACTGGCCCTTGGACTAGTTATATGTGTAACACTAGCCTAAGCAATGTCCAAATGTGGAAATTAAGGATTTCATTTTGAACTTTCCTTGCAATTTTCAGTAACATATGAGGACAACGGACATTTAAAGATACGGTTGACTTTTCAAATTATGGTTGATGATAGAATGAGACATGTAAGGTGACCACAAATAATAAGTGTCACCTAGGACTTAGAAATTCTTCTTAAGAACATCGGAAAAAAATAGAAAAAGAAAAATAAAATTAACTAATCAATTTTTAAATTAAAATTAACTTAATTATGAGTTAAACGTAACATTTTAGATAAACTAATAAAAAACAAATTAAATTGTATAAAAGATACCTTTAATTTATAATTATTTGAGAACATAATGATGTCTATATGTACATTTTATAAAATAAAAAATGATAATTTTAACTTAAAAAATTGATTTTTTTTTCTTAAAGTGTTTACTAAAAATTTTCCATGGTACATACGAATTTGAATAACTTGTTGAACGCAATGATAATGCTCTTAGTCCCAGATCTATGAACATATGATACAAAGCTGTTGAATGAAACTAAGTCTAAAGACGTGCAAAACACTTCTGCAGTGTAATTCTAAGATTATTGGTTGAAGAGGGTTCACGGTACATATTGAAGAATGTATCACAGAATTCATAACTCTGCTGATATCCCATGCAAAAGTAAAGGTCAAAGAAACCAAATATTGGTTCAAGTTGTCACTATTGAGTTGACAATCAAGTATAAACTTTATAGCTCCTTGGAAATATCATGTTCAATTCTGATCTATAAACAAAAGTTAAGAGAGTAGATTTTACAATAGTACTGCACACTTTTCATACTTTATTATACTATCATTTTCTTTTGTTTTAAAAGACACTCAGAAACTAATTACTATCAATATGTACTCCAAATTATAATATTTAAAATGCATCTGGGATTTCCTTAAGATTATACTACTATTTTCTGTAATTTTAAAAATGAATATTGAAAAAGTAGAATTTAAATGACTATTTTTATATTGGTAATTCAAAATATTTACAAAATAAATAAAAAAACCGCAAAAAGACACAGCAGTGGAGGAGACCAGAAAACTATAACCCAAAATAATCTTTTCCTCCACGTAACACTAAAAAATACAAAAGAACTGCAAAATCTTTCCAAAATAAATAAAGAAGCACCTAGAAAAGTTGAATGGAATTCCAGGGTTTTATTTTTTAATGAAGGACAAAAAAATACTAATGAAGGACAAAATGTATTTAAAAATTATTATAGGGTGCTGCAGGAAGAAGGAGCCCAAAGTGTTAGAATTTTCATGACTTTTTAGTGTTTGATTCCATTTTTCATTACTCGATGCTGGCTTTCAATTTTTCAACTGTGAAATGAAGTTTACAATCTAATTATAAGAACATAAAAAAATATTAATACCAGCTAAAATACAATCATTAATGACTTCAAAAATAACAAATGATATGAGCAGGAAATAAACTAGTTTTGAGTCTATACACTATTTTAGAGGAAAAACTATTTGTATCTTCAACCAATCTAGTTCAATTAATTTATATTAAAGGTAGAAAATTATCGATACTTGAAAACAGAAACCATTGTGTAATGTCTTTCTTACACTACATTTTAACAGTTAATTCTTTTAATTGGATGATCAACAATGAAAGATTATTAGATCACGGTTGTACTATCTTAGTGAATGTCTACTAACATCAATCCCATACGCAACTTACGACGTAGAAACAAAAACGGCATTTCGTTAATCAATAATAAAAACAAAATCCATAGTCAAAACTACCACTGGATAAGTGTTTTAACATGAAATGAAAACTCGAAAATCACAAAGAAATAAATTTGTTTATCAAAAAGTACATAGAAGGAAGAATTCTATCATATCTTAAAACATTTCACTCTAAGCCACAAGGGTGCTGGCAGTTGTAGATTCACTGCAATTAAGATAAAGGAAGCAAGTATTAGAAATAACAAGGGGAGAGCAAAAATAACTTAACATAGCTACACCTAAAAGCAAGAAAATAAGATATTAAATCATAGAATCAAGGTGAAACACAACAATCCGTAATTGATGACAGTTCTACAGAGACAAGTACAAATTATGGCAGAAAAAATGTTAATTAAAGCAATGATGTTTCAGACGCAAATACAGTGTTCAAACTACCAGGAAGATTCGTTCAAGAATTTAGAGACAACAATCCTTCTAAACAATTCAAGTCGCCATGCATTCAAAACATTCTACAGATAAAATAATTAACAAATTATTTGTTATAGACTTATTTAGAAACACATAGCAAATAGGGTTGGTCAACAAAGAAAAACTGCAATCAACAATATCATTCATTAAAATTAAACATTTTGACAAAAAGTAAAGGAATAATATGCATGGTAGGATTGGAAGTTTTATTGATTAAGTGGACCTTCCCTTGTGTATAATTATACAAAAAGACTAAAATTAGATCATAAATCAACTATTGTCAAACCCAAAAGCTTGTAACTACAGATTATAGAAGTTGAGGACTTACTATTTCCACACAGGTGGAAGCTTCTTGGTCTTCTTGTAGTAACGGGCAAGGCGGTGAATCCTACTCTCAACCAAAATTAACCTGAATTTAGAATCCTTGTCCTTCCTATTCCTCTCCAAGTGCTTTCTAATGGAGACAGCCTTTTTGATCAGGTGATACAAATCTTCAGGAATTTCAGGAGCAAGACCTAAAAATGACAATGAAATTCTTATTGTAAAATTCCAAATGCTACACAATATCATAACCGTCAATGATGGAAACGGTCATACCATGGGCTTTCAATATACGGAGAATCTTGTTTCCAGTGACACTCTTCACCTGAGCAATTCCATGAGAGTCACGAAGAATAACACCAATTTGAGATGGAGTGAGACCTTTCTTGGCAAACTTGCAGATGTTCTCATCGACCTACGAAATTCAAAATATCAAAAACAAAAGCCACAGAACTCATAACCTAACCCACATTATGATTATCACAGCAACAGACATTCAAAATTACACCAATAAGAACTCTGTAACCATATTAACAAGGGTATTAAAAAAATAGCAGACTAACACCAAAATGATTATGAAGAAGGTTTTAAAAAACAATACACAACCGCAATTAAAGTTGGAGTGTTACAGAAACCCTTGACAAAGTCAAAACAGCGATGTTGATTGCAGCAATATTATTTCAAAATTTCCCAAAAGAAAAATGTTACACCAATGTTGTACAAATTTTTGCATTAAAAGTCTTAACAGTGTTTCAAAATAACAAGGTTTCAAAATTTTGTTTCGCAAAATTTTCCAATGACACAGATCACAACAAAACTGCAACCACATCGACAAACTATGAACTTGCACATGCCAAATGCTTGATCTAAAATTACTGCATAGTTTTCCAATTAAAAAAGTAGAATCTTTAAACCTAATTGTATGCATACATGATGAAGTAAAATACACAATAATAATCCACACATTACAAAAACACAAAAAAAAACATTTTTTTCGCTAACAGTTTTCAAGAATCTAAGAAGAAGGATAGCATTAAAACAAATTCGGGCAGAAGAACAAGAAAGAAAGCAAAAGGGGTGTCCATTACTTACATCCTGAGCCGAAATCTTCAACCAGCTAGGTGGTGTCCTCTTGTATGGGAGAGCTGAACTGGAGATACCCTTACTGAAAACAAAAACATTCAACGAATCAACACATTACGACGACAACAACAACAACGTTAGACAGAAGGAAAATGAAAATAACTGTTTTCTCCCGATTCTCTAACGTGAAAACGTTAGCATGGGAACATACCCGCGACTGTGCATACGCCCCATGGTGACCGCGTTTGAAGAAGGACGACACTCTCTCTCTGTCTCTCTTTCTGCTGCGCCTGCACCGAACAATAAGAAGGAAGGAGGAGAAACCCTGAGAATATGAAGGTATTGAAAACTAGGGTAAACCTCATTGGACCGGGCCGTCGTTCATTTGGGCTCCGCCCATTTGTTTTACTTTGTCGTGGGTTTTGCATTGAGCCCAAATTAAGGCTTTATTCAGCAAAGTTCAATTTAGGGATAATTAAATGGAAATAATTCATACAAAGAACGGTTCACTTATTTTTTACATAATTATTTTTTGCGAAATTTAAAAAAAAAATGAATTATTTCACAACTTTTAAATATTAATTTATCAATTATTTTAACGGAGTGTTTATAAACTGACAATATAATAAAACAATAATTACACTGTCTTTTAATAATAAATTATTATGTAAAATGAGTATATTGATTTTCATAATAATTATCTTTGAAATTTGTCTTACCTTTATTTTATTTTAAAGAGAGAAAATACACACACAAAATAATTTTTTTTGCTTAATTTTTTGCTATATTTTTAACTTTTGCTCTTGTTCTTATAATTTTTTTAACAAGACCCTTAAGACCGACGTCACTGACTCACATTGATTTAAAACGCTTTGGACCATGAACAGCTGGACCAAAGTCCACTACTGTAACTTCTCCAATGTTTTTTTTTTACAATTTCTTCCTCAACCTCCATAGTTTTCATGCACCTTTATAAATCTTTAATTTCCAAAACTACCCTTCCACAAAAGGTACAAAGTTTATTTTTTTCTCATTTTCCAATTATATAATCCGTAAACATAAATGAATTCTAAAATTCGAAATACAAAATTGTAATCCAAATTTTAAAGCTTTGAATTTTTTTTTTATTTGAAAATACATTTCGAACTTGTATTTCGAAATTTAGAATTCAAAATATATTTTTTGGGTTTGAAAATATATTTCAAACTCTAAAATTTTGAATACAAAAATTATAGGTAAAAATGTCATTTTAGATCTTTTATAGAGGTACATGAAGAAAGCATAGAGATGCAGGAATAAATTATCATGTTTTTTTTTAAATGTATTTTGAACATGTCCTGGTTAGATACACACCATTATTGTACCTCAGATTATTTATAAGAATTATAAGAATGAGTTTCTTTTTATTACAATATCATAGTTTAAAATACTCGACTAGGTAGAAGATAGACATTCTTTGTTCAATCAATATGTAGAATATATGAATGAAGTGTGAATGCATAAAATGCTTTGAATGAACCATAATCTTCTTAAATTTTGTCAAGATTGGATGAAATCTCAACACTTATTAGTATTTATATTTAATAACTATAGTATAAAGAAATATAGCGAAACATTAATGAATGGTTCTCCAACTTTTTCAATTTCAATTGGAGAGGTTCCTTGATCGTTTTGAAAACGTTTCCCCAATGTAAGTTGTCTGATATTTGACCCGAGAACATTACATATAAAAAAAATACTAATAGCAAACTTTCTGACTAAATTTCATGTCATCTAAATGATCCACATATATTTCATCTATTGAGTTATGTTAGAAAGTATACATTATAAAATGATCCACATATCATTTTAATTTTGAATGTCATTTATAGCATACTAGTTACTAGGAAACAAAATGTGAATTTGAGAAGTCTATTGTGAGACTATTTAGAGGCATTATACTCTCCATTTGAAAATGCAGTGAAATAAAAATATATTATTTGTTCGCATTCTACACTCTTAAGTAAAAAGATTTGTGTCATGACTAGAAGTTATATCTGTTGACCTAACGGTAAGCGCTAAATCAAACAATTGGTATCTGAGTCAAGGTCAAGCAATTTTTTAGGGGAAAATATTTGCAAGTTACATCAATTACCTTGTGGTGTAGGACAAGTGGTCGTAATTAAAATCAAGAGTTCAAGTCTAGACAATTATTAAAGACAAAATTGTTACATTATGCATCAATTGTCTCATGAAGTAAGTTAGGTGGGTTAAGTTTCAAATGAACCATGACACTTTAGTTGTTGCGCTATTAAGTAGAAAAAGTCGTTCCCTAACTTTTAAGTTATAGTTTTTAGCTTAAATATAAGTTATAGATTTTAACCTAATGGTAAATGTTCGATCCAACAAGACCATCTATAGAGAGATCTAATTGTAAATTTTTCAATTGTGTCGAAGTAATTCTTTAAAGGATAGTGCATATTTCATGTCCACTTTAGATCATGTGAACCTTATAATAAAATAACTTTATTAGCTTGGATAGACTTTGTGTTCTTAGATCGAAGAGGCGTTGTGTGCTTGTTACTAAACTTAGAAGAAGTTTAGTGAATATCCTCGAGAGACGTTGATGGAAGAGGGCCAAGCACAACTTCACAAGAAAGACAAAAGCTAAGACATGAGCATCCAAAGCCAAACCAAGAGCGTCTAAGGCTAAGGGAGGAGCGTCTAGGCCAAAGGGGAGGAGCGTCTAGCTCAAGGTGGAGAGCGTCTAGGCCAATGAAAGGAGCGTCTAGGACCA
>Ga0123342_1007836_pt1 | contig 13872 bp, 9 predicted proteins | sample Turbeawhitnodule_FD_89960 | JGI IMG/M metagenome (GOLD analysis project Ga0123342, IMG submission 89960) | Root nodule microbial communities of legume samples collected from Mexico - Turtle bean Mexico white nodule | ecosystem: Host-associated > Plants > Roots > Nodule | place: Mexico: Nepantla...
AGCACTCTTGGTGGACTGTTATTTGGCATCTGCACAATAAACAAGTGAACATGTGTAAATCACTTCCTTCAAAGCCTAATAAATTTGAAATAAAACATTAGACAACCCAAAAATTCCAAAACTCAAGGCAAAAGAAACTCAAGACAACCCACTACGACCACCACAAACGTTGGAAGAGAAAGCTTGAGGAGAAGGTGAAAGAGGATGTGGAGGAGAAAAGGGAAAAACGACAACGAACTCAAAAAGAAAGTGAAAGAGGTGCATCCCCAATTTCTAACCTAATTTTACAATGTGATCAAGGACACTCAAATATTATCTTTTCATAAATTTTTATTGGGCCCCACAACAGAAATAAAATATTATTATCCTTGCCACGTCAACGGTTGTATGCTGGAGCAACCCATTTGTGGTTGTTCAACCATCATTTTTCTTTTATGTAAGTCACTTTTGCAACTCATCCAAGCAAACTTTAAAATATAGTGCTAGATGTCTCAAAAAGGGTTGATTCTTTATATATTTAAATAAAAAATATTTGATAGATTAGTTTAAATAATTAATAACAATCTTACATAATTAATAACTTTAAATTTATTATGATTTTTAAAATTCATTTTGGAATTGAACATAAACCATTTTACAAAATATTATATTTATATAGAACTATTTATCATTATTTATAATCAAACCAATATAATATAATTTTTTTAAGTCACGTTTGTATCATTATTATTTAATTTTAATAAAAATTAACATAAAAATTTATTATAATATAAAATTATAATTCAACAATTTGATCAACAATATATACCTTTTATATAAATTTATTAGTTATATATATATATATATATATAACTTCCACCAAACAATATTGTCTAACATCACTTTATATAGTAATTATTATTTATTCAGAAATTGAATAATTTTTTTTTAATAAGATTTTTTTATAAAGAACATTAATCACAGTATTATCTTAATGTAAATATAGGTTAATATTTTACATTTTTATAATTATCTACCATATATTATAAAAAAATATATAAATTTTATATAATAATAAAAAATTTATACTAGAATAAATAATTATGTATATATTTAATATCTTTTAAGTATAATAAAATTAAGTTCTCTACAAGTTAACATTTTAAAGAAAATCCTTAAAAAAATTTCGAACAATTCTTATTAAACATGCTTTACTCGTACCGTGGTTACAAATAAAGAAAAAAAAAACAAAAATGAGTTATATTTTTGTTAGTCTTAAATATTAATCTTAATAAACTTCACATACAATACAAATAATGGGAACCTAGGATTTGACCTACAATTATAAGACTCAATCTCACTTTATCAATCATATGGATTCATATTCCACTTCTAATGATCTATTATGGACATCAAAAGTTACTTGGAAAGTGATTAAGTAATTGAGTATTTCTCACTTAAACATTAATACAATTATAATATTTTTCTCATGAATATCAGTCATTTATCAACCCACAAAATATATATCATATGTTGTTGTGTGGAAGTGTATTGGTGAGTGGGAGGGGTATGTGTACGGGCTGACTTAAAATAACGAAAATTTTATTTCATTTACTTATATATGTTACTCTATAAATGAAATATTTTTTTAGTCAAATTAGTTTTATTTGGTGGTAGTCATGGTTGGAGTTTTCAAAATTCAATATAGATCCAATCTAGATCTAATAAAATGGACTGGATTTAAAATCCACATCCATTTTAACTAAATCAAATTTATTTGGATTCTTTCAAATTCATTTAAAACAAATTAAATATAGATTAATCCACTTTATCAATTAGATTAAATCCATCTCGATCTGGATACAAGCTGACTTGGCTTGACTTGGGCCTAGGTCGACTCGACCTAGACCCGAACCAACTCGGCCAGACTTGGACCCGGGTCGACTCGGCTAGACCTGGATCCAGGATTACTCGAGCTGACTTGGCTCAACTTGAACTCGGGCCAACTACGCTCAACCTGGTACTAGGCTGACTCAACTCGACACAGGCTTGAGTCGACTCAACTTGATATGGGCCCGGGCCGACTCGACTCGATATGGGTCCTTGTCCACTCAACTTGACTTGGGCTTGAGTGGACTTGGCTCTACCTGGGCCTGGGCTGATTCAGCTCGACCTGGACCCGAGCCCACTCGACCTGGTACTAGGCCGATTCAGTTCGACATGGGCCTAACTCAATCGACTCAACATGGGCCCGAGCTGACTCGACTCAACTTAGGTTCGTGCCGACTCGACTAGAAATGGGCCTAGGTCGACTCGGCTTGACATATGCCTGGGTTGACTCGAATCGATATGGGCTCAGGCCAACTTGGCCCGGGCCGACTCGGCTTGACCTGAACTCGGGCTGACTACGCTTGACTTAGGACTAGACCGGCTCAGCTCGACATGAGCTCGAGTCGACTCAACTCAATATGCGTTCGGGATGACTTGACTCTATATGGGCCTAGGTCGACCAGGCTAGACCTGGGCCCGGATGACTCAGCTCGACCTCGACCCGAGCAGACTCGCCCTGGTACCAGGCTCACTCGACTCGACATGAGCCCATGCCCACTCGACTCGACATGGGATTGGGCCCAATCGGCTCAACATGGGCCTTGGTTGACTTGATTCAACATGGGCCCACGCCAACTCGGCTCAAAATGGGTCCGAGCCAACTTGCCTCAAAATGGGCCCGGACTGACTCAGCTTGACATGGTCGCAGACCGACTCAACTCGACATGAACCTAGGCTAACTTGGCCCTGGTCGACTCGAGTAGAAAGGGGACAAAGCCGACTCAGGTATAAACGGGTCCAGGCCGACTATACTCGAAATGGTCTAGAACGACTTGGCTTAATGTGGGCCCGAATTGACTCGGCTCATTTGCCGGGCCAAAAAAGCTCGACATGGGCCCGATCCGACTTAGAACAACATGGTCCTGGATTGACTCGACTCAACATGGGCTTTGGCTGGCTGGGCTCGACTCGACTTTATATGGGCTCAGGCTGACTTGGCCTGGGTCGACTTAGGTTAAAATGGGCCCGGACTGACTCGAGTCGAAATGGGTCTGGGTCGACTCTGCTCGATATGGGTCTGGGCCGACTCGAGTCGAAATGGGCCTTGACTGATTTGGATCGACATTGGCTTGGACCGACTCAACTTGACATGGGCTCGTACAAACTAGGGTCAACATGGGCTCGGGTCGATTCAACTCGACCTCGTACAAGGCTGACTCGGGTCGACTTGGGCCTAGGACGACTCAACTCAACATGGGCCTAAACTAACTCAGCGAGACCTTGGCACAGGCCTTCTTGGTGCGACCTTGCCTTGGGCCGACTAGGCTCTATCTAGGACTGAGCATGCTTGATTCGACTTGATCTGGGCACGGGTGAATTCAACTTGACCTGGGTCCAGCTGACTCGGCTTGACATGGTTCCGGATTGACTGGTCTTGATCCCTGCCTGAGTCGACTCAGCTCGACTTGGGCTCGATCCAAGCCCGGGTGGACTCGGTTAGACCTCAGTCTGGGTCGACTTGGCTGGACTTGGTGTCGTGTCATCTTGGCTCGACTTGGGCCAGACTAATTTGACTCGATCTAGGCTTGGGTCGACTGGACTGGACCTTTGCTCGGGCCGGCTTAGCTCGACTTGGTACTGGGTTGACTAGGCTCAACCTAGGCCTGGGCCAACTCAAAATCCAACCCAAAATCTATTTTGGATAATCTAAAAATATATCCAATTTATATCTAATCCATATCCAATTAAATGAATTGGACTTAAAATCCAAAAATATAAGGGTTGAACCACCCCTGAAGTGGTTCACATTTATTTATTTTTATTGCCGATAAAAAAAAAATCCAAAAATATAGATCCAATTAAATGAATTGGACTTAAAATTCAAAAATATAGATTTGGATATATGAATTGGTTGGTAATTTGGATTTTTTTTTTCGTCCTTAATTTTATTGGTATATTTTAATAATATGTAAATAACTTAGTTTTTATAAATATATTTATAAAAAAGTAAAATTAACATTCCTAATATGATTATATAATAAAATTATATTAAATAGTCATTAAATTTATGATATCTTAAAAGTTAAAGAATAGAAATATAGGTAGATAGTTTAAGATTCTCTTCAACAAAATTACTTGATAAATGAAGTATAGTGGATAAGCTAACTAGTACTTGATAAGTTCTTAGTTTATAAATTCTAAGTTGATAAACTAATTTATTAGATTAAAAATTTCTATTAAAGTAGTTGATAAAATAATTAGTAAATATAAAATGACAAAAGATATAATTATGTAAGCTTTATTATATAAATAAGATTTATGTTTCTACACAAATATATATTACTAAGTAATTATAACTTTATATTTTTCTTAAATAAATTTTTCATATTTCATGTTTTTAAAATTTTAAATTGGAGAAGATTAGAAAGAAAATAAACAAACAAGCTGACCAGCGAGTCAAATACAAGAAAACAAAAATAATGATAATGTAAGTATGTTCACGACAAAAATTACACGGCAAGAAAAAGAATAAAAAATATTTGACACACTCTAAACAAGTTTTTAGTGAAGACTTAATTCAAAATACTGATGAGATACTTAAAATTTAATTAACATTTAATACTTAACCTTCTCTTAATTAAAGGCTTTTATACATTGAATTCATTTTGTTTAATAAAGTGTAAAACGTTTTTAAAGATTTAAAAATTTATTTTAGTTAATATGAATTTTTAATTTAAAATTATATTAATAAAATTTTATATATCAGAGTTATTCGACATAGTAACTTTTTTATATAAATTTTTTTATGTTAAATATCACTATACAACTTGACATCTCTTTTATACTGACATCTCAAATAACAATAATTATCTGTCATCACATGAAAAAAAATATTATTAAAAAAATAAAAAAATGGAAAAATTAAAACAAAATCCGTATGTTATAAAAAATAATACATATGATAAATTATATCCATTTATATATTTTTTTAAATAGATTAAATAGAAATCTATTATACTAATAAAATAATTTTCTATTATTGAACATAGTAATTTACTTAACTAGGAGTTAATGACTATTATTAAACATAGTAATTTACTTAACTAGGAGTTAATGAGAAGAAGCGATGACAGGAAGGTTATCGAAAATTGTAAGGAAGGGAGAAAGAAAATTTATAGCTTGAAAAGGAAGACATAAAGGCAAGTGATGGAGGCCCTTGCCTAATCTTGCTTTAAACTCAACACTTACTGTTTTTTCATTTTACTTTTACAATATAATCTTATACCTTGCATAAACAAACCTATTATATTTAGATACATTTTGTAAATTTTCTCATTTAGACTTTTCTAAAACATTAGCATTTATTTCCTTTAAAATGGAGCTCAATAATAATTTAATCTCTTGTATACAACTTAATCTTAGCGTTCATGACCTAATAGCCTATGAAACCTAATTCCAAGCTTTGTGTCATTGGAATCTACTTAATTAATTATTTTATGTTTTTGCAACATATGCATTCACTTTTTCTATTTCTTTTTCTTCATCCGTATCTAACCAAAATGCTAACCAACCAAGTTATGGGGTCATATATACTTAATTATTATATTTTAACTGCTTTATCCATCTAGCTACCATTTAAGAACAAACACGGTAGATATCACAGAAGATAACATATTCCCCATCCATGTTTGCAGCATAAAAAGAGATGACTTATAATTTAGCAGCACATATTCATATAATTTTTAATGAATTTTCAGTATAAAATATTTAATACTGATTTATTACTGATATGAATGTTATAATATTATAATACAATTTAACTGAAAATTAATTTATTATGTAAAAATAATAATAAAAAATTATTTCAATAGTTATCTTGTGTTATACATATTTAAACCTAATTTTGTTTCCTTATAAACCACATCCCATTCAACTATAACAAAATAAAGCCTATATTTTGTTACTAAAAATGAATATATTAAATTGTTATTCAACAAAGTGATGCGAGTAATCATATATATTCTAATAATTTTCTTTATGAAAAAGTTACATGGTAATAAATAATTTGTAATAGTAGTCGACCTAACGTATATTGTTTTTGATACATGCAAACGTCAACAAATATATAAAATTAATGTCAAATAAGATATGTCACCCCATTAAAAGGTAAAGGTTATAGATATCTTTACCCATTCTCACGTGTCCATATCATATTGTTCCTTCAAAATATTATATTAAGATCAAAATTTTGTTCGAGATATGTGCTTAGGAAAATAGATTATTAAGATCCATTGATGCAGACAAAGTTACATAAAGAAGAGTGGTGGAAGAAGAGTAGTGGCTCCTAAAATTTTTATTTTGTAAAAGCAAGCTTTATCTTCAATAACGACGAGTAGAATAGGATGCTTTGTTACACATAAGCTTTTGGAGAAAATAAATATATGAAGTAAAACTACTACCTCATACTAAAAATTTTAAATTAGGGTGACATAGTACATGTTTCATTAATTTTAATTTAGATTTAACGGATTTGATAACAAATAATTTATTAATTGATTTTGATTCGCTATTTTTTTAAGAAAGTTATTTAATTTTCATCCTCTTAATAAAAAAATTCATTCAATCATCGATTAATAATTTTGCATGGATAAATATGTAATATATACCATGATTAAAGTGCACATAAAAGAGGATTCGAGATTGTATAATTGAGAAATGTCTTCATCATAAATAGTTGAAAGGTGATCTACCAACAAATGTTATGGTTGATGTTAGTTAAAAAAAATTCGATCGTTGCTGACTTGTTTTCTTTCATCTTGTCTTACTACATCTTTTTGAGTAAATTTTTGTAAAAAAATATATAATTCTATAAATATTTTAATATTTTTTAGAAATATTTACTTTTTTTATTTTTTACTTTATGTCCATGTTAAATTTTTATAAATTGAATATTTATAAATGTCTTTAGAAATAAAATAAAGACTTTGCTCAAAACAAGAAAGAAAAAAAATAAAGCGTTTATGTCTAAAGTAGGGGTGACAAAACAGGTTAGTCCGACACATTTTGCCTCAACCTATTACTGGTTCGTCAAAATCGGGTCGGGTTGGGCCGAACTTGTTCTCCAAGGTTATATGGACTGAAAGTAGTAATTTGTCCCGTTATAGGGTGACTTGATGGGCTGACTCCCTACTTTTCAATTTTTTTTGTAATTTTTGTTTGTTTTTTTATCTATTTATTTTGTTGTAGTAATTGATATCACTTTTTGAATAATAAAAATGAAAGAAAGAGCAATAAAATTGAATCAAACTTTAATATTATGATAAAAGGTTTAATGCCTAACAAAATAAAATAAATATCAACAATACTTCAACGAATCAAGTGATGTATAAAAAAATTAATATAAATAAAGTTTTATATAAGACATTGATCACCACTAGTTTTAATTTCATAAGCATAAAATTTATCTTTAAAAGTGTCAACAATAAAAAAGAACGGCTTAGCGAGTCACATGTGGCCTCCCAGATTGACAGATTAGGCGGGTTGAACCAATACGGACAAGTGGATTCAATAGGTTGATCCACTTCGTCTAAATGTTGATTGGTTGATTGACCGACTCGTTGAACCCAACCCAATTTGCCATCCCTAATTTAATATAAGTAAATTGTAAAAAAATAAAAAAAAAACAAAATATTTATTGATATGTTTATTTAATTATTTAAACAAGTTCTTAGTTATTAATTACAATTTAACTCTTCTGATAATTTTTTTTAAAAAAATTAATTTTATCATAATAATTTGTACGATAATAACTTTCTGGAAAAAAATATGTATTTATTTTAAAGAGACACTATAATACCGAATTTTGTTGCATCAACCTTTGGAACCATCAAAGGGTACCTAAGTTATGTTTAATGGAGGAGGTTTATGACATGACTCCATTATCAAAGTTGTGACAATTTGTAATTTCTTATAAATATATACGACAAGAAATATTTGTATATTTTTATAGTGATTTTGTTTTAGTTATTTATGTTTAAATTTTTTATTTTCTCACTTTAAATTTGTAACTTTATTTAACATGCCAACTTGATATTCATCCTATTAGGTTAGTTTGTTTGAAGAGAAAATGTAGAGTGAAAAATGGCTATAATAAATAAATGAGTAAAAATCAGTCACAAAGAAAGTGGCAGAAAGAAAATACTAATATTTTTTTAAATTACATATTTTCCGAGAATAAATAATAAATTAAATTTATAATTGTATAACTACTTAATTTTAATAAATTTATTATTTTGAAATAATATTTTTTTATAAATTTAATTAAATTTAAATATTTTATAAATTAAATATTTTTAATTAGATATCTATTAAAATATTTGGTATATAATTTTATTTATTTATTTAGCAACCAATTTTTTTTTGTCTAAAAATACTCTATCGAATTATTATGTTGTTTACGGATGAATGTTGTTCGTAGAGGACATAATTATTATTGTTGTCTTATTATCTTTAAGAATTCGTTGATTTGTTAAGCGTAATGTCAAGAACTTTGTAGGTCAATATAGACGTGCATTGGGGAAGGATGAAATGGTATGACATTATTGACACACTTTTCACGCATGTGAGAATTGAATAGGGATTTTTTCTTCGACATTGACATCAATGAAGAAAACCACCTTAAGAATGTGTTTTGGGTGGATGCTAGAAGTCGGGCTGCATGTGAATATTTCGGAGACGTCTATCATTTGATACAACGTACCTTACGAATATATATGACACGCCGTTTGCACCATTTGTTGGTGTTAACCACCATGGGAAGTCAGTTCTATTAGGGTGTCGACTTTTGTCGTTTGAAGACACAAATAGATTTATATGGCTATTTGAGTGTTGGCTACGGTGCTTGTCCTACATGGCCCCAATAGGCATTGTGACTGACCACTGTAGGACCATGAAAAACGTCATTTCTATTGTGTTCCCTAAAACACGTCATAGATGGTGTTTGTGGCATATCATGATAAAAATTATGGAAAAATTGCAAGGATATTAGGATTACAAGAGTATCAAACATGAAATGAAGGGTGTGATGTATGAATCCATGATTGTGGCTGAGTTTGAATGTGAATGGGAAAATTTATAACCTCATTTGGATTAACGCAGAACGAATGGTTGGTCATACTTTGTTAGGATGTCAAAGATGGGTCCTATGTTATTTAAAGGGATAGTTTTGGGCTATAATGTCGACAACCCAGCGAAGTGAAAACATGAATGCTTTCTTTGATGAATATATTAATTCCAGCACAACCTTCCAACAATTTGTGCATCAATATGACAATGCATTACAACACAAAGTTGAGAAGGAGTATGAGGTTGTTTTTTCCTCCTTAAACACTGCCATTCCTTGTGGGTTTAATTTTTCGATTGAGAGACAATTTCAAGCAGAAAACACAAATGGAAAGTTTGCTAAATTGTGAAAAGAATTTAGGACGAAAATGAATTTTCTCATAGAAATCCTCGCTGTTGATGGTCATTCTTGCAAATATACTATACTTGAGGAGTGCATGAAGAAGGGACATACTCAAGACAAAGTTTTCATTGCATCTTTCCATCGTCAAAACCATGATGTTCAATGTAACTACATGTTGTTTGAGTTTAGGGGAATTATATACAGACATTGTTTGGTGGTGCCCAAGAAAGAGTTAAAAAGGTGGCGTCAAAATATGTCCTTATGAGGCGGTCAAAATATTTTAGAAGAAGACATACATCAAAGCATCTTATAGCACAGGAAAAGAAGAAGTGCATATTTAGAGATATGATGCAATGCGCAAAAGGTTTTCTCGTACTGCTGAAGTTGCATGTGAAAATGCAGAAACAACAGAAAAAATATTTCAACATTTAGAAACCATGATCAGTTTTGATAGCCTTCATGGGGTTAGGAAAAACTAGGACATTAATTGGGGCCACTCACAAAGTAATCATGTAAACATGACACTTCTATCAAATGATGCGTCCAACGGTATTGAAGAAGCACATATTCAGAGCCATGTGGTTGTAACATGATGGTATGACCATCATGTAAAATCTTTCTATCATATTGCCAAGGCCTTCCCAAAAGCACATGTATGACTTCCATTGGCACAACATCACATAAAACTTCATCTTTATATTTTCTAATGGCAAATGTTATGAGGACTTGTTTATTAACCATTGAGTCACCCTCTTCACTAAGTCATTGTAATTTATAGGGCTTTTTATGAGAGATAATGGGTAATCCAAGCTTTTCCATTACTCTTGTACTTGCCACATTAGCACAACTATCCCCATCGATTATCATGGAACATAACTTGTTATTGATAAGGCAACGAGTGTGGAAAATATTTTCTCTTTAGGTTTCGTCCAAAGGTTTTTGAGTTATTCCCAACATTCACCTTATCACCAATAAGTCACCTTCACAAGGTATCTCACATTCATCTTTACTAGGGTTTTTGAAGAGGTAGGGGAGGTAGATCTATTAGATTGATCACTGTGGTCACTTATTACTAGCCCCCCGTTATCATCATGGTTCTTTTGGTGTAACAATTGGCAATTATGTGCCCAAAACCTAAACATTTAAAACATTTTGTACTTGAGGTTTCTATTGGTGATTTAGTCCTAGAAGGAGAAGGATTGTCTTTAGAAGTTTGTGGGGTGGATTCTTTAGAGGAGTTGGAAGGATTATCTTGTTTTGAAAATTTATTTTTACCCTTCCAAGATGATTTATGGAAACCATCATTATGAGTATGTTTGAAAGATGTTTTGTTTAAAAGTTGTGATTCACCCTTGATGTTTAGGTGAACCAATTTTTCTAGAGATGTATACTCATAAAGTTCTACAACATTTTGAATTTCTCTTCTTAATCCACTCACAAATCTAGCAATCTTTGACTCTTCATTTTGATGCATATTAGTCTTAGTCAAAGTTACTTCTAAATCTTTGAAGTATTGATCTACACTCCTAGGTCCTTGATGAAGACGTTGGAGCTTCAACAAGAGTTCCTTCCTATAGTGAGAGGAACAAACCGTGCGCACATGCATAACTTTAAATCCTCCAAAAGATCACGACTGACCTCTTGTTTAGCCCAATGTCCATTACATTTTGATTTCACCATTGCATGGAATAATCCTCAAATTCTAGGGAAGCTAACTTAACCTTTTGGTCCTCTTCGACCTTATACACATTAAACATTTGTTCTACTTTAGCTTCCCATCCTAGATAAATGTTTGGGTCACTATCCCCATTAAAACTAGGTAATTTTACAAAAGGAATGAACTTCTTTTGTTGATATTGGTGTTGATGGCACCTCTCTTTAAAAAAATTTCACTCTCCAATCTTCTTCTTCTTCTTGACTTCCATAGTGCATGTAATGTCTAGTAGCTCTTATAGGCTCCAATTTCCTTTTTCTAGCTTGTCTCTCTTGAGCATCCTCTAGCCTTTGCTTTCTTTCCACAAGCTTCCTCATTTCCTCTTCCTTGTGGGTTATGTTCCTCTTGGTATCCCCAAGCTCCCCCAAAAAACGTGCCTTTGGAAGAGATAGTGGTTTTGAAGATTCCCTCAAAGAGAAATGAGCCATGATTTGCACAAATGAAGGCAAACAATTAGTGAAAAACAACAATTTAATGTACTCACGTGTATCACTTGGGTATTATGGAAAAAGTTTAACTTCACTGAAGAAAGGTTTTGCAATTTTTCCAAATGGTCTACACTTCTTGGTAGCAACAGTTCAAGTGAAAGAGGTCAAAACTCTTATCACTTGCTCATACAAAGAACTCCAACAAAACATTAAGAAATTCTTAAAGACAATCAAGAAAAGTTTAAAGAAAGAAAGCTAAACCAAAATGGAAGTATGATGATGACAACACTTAAACAAGACAAACAAAAAACACACTTATGAAGACTCAGATACACTTACTTTAACAATGGAGGTTTAATGTATTTAGAAATTATGAAAGCAAGAAGAATTAAATTCGACAAGTATGAAAACAATTTTCCATATACTTAGAATCCCCTTTAGTAATTTGAAATTTGAAATGTGAATGTACTCAATTTTTTTAATATTTTTATAGATTCAAAGTTTCCATATTATGTTGTTCATGCATATTTGAATTCACTTTTCAATTTACGGAAAAGATACTGGATTGGGATTCAATTCATATGAACACTTGCATTCTAGGTTTGGAATTAAATCAACCACTACTTGATACAAATTGACAGATAACTAAGGACACAACAAGCACTTCCCAAAAGGGTCAGTCATCTCAAGATACAAAGCTAAGCCCCACCAAGCCTCGAGAAAGAATCAACAAAAGAAGAAGAAGCTATAAACCCGAATATCAGAAGTTTTTTCTTTTGATCTTCTTAAAAAATAGAATATGTTTGTAAATAAGTTGGGCTCACATTAAGGGTCTAAATAACAAAGATAGGCTAGAATAAGGTGCCTTTATCATAATAGGGGGTGTAATTATCATTTTAGCTTGTTCCTAGCCCTTTAGGAAGACAATTTGACCTAGTTTCTAGAAGGACAAGCCCATGGTGTGGATTTGACTTAGCCAAACCCTAAGGCTGCCCATTTTTTTCCCTTTTCCCATCCTACCCGTCTTGCTTGTTTTCCAAGGCTCCTTCACCTATAAATAGAAGGCCTACCCATTGTATTTTACAAGTTAAATTTGAATGAAGTAAAGAAACTCTGCACAAATTGTGTGAGCTCTTAGTGAGGCTTATGTCCTCTTAGGTTTGAGGTCTTATCTTGAGTGATTTGGGAAGTTCTCAAGTGGTGGCCAACACACTCATCTTGGAGCACATCACACTCCAAGGGGCGTGACATTTCTCACCCACCATCATAAGTTTTCTCATTCCATTTTCCTTCCATTTCTCCATTCCATTTTATGTGTTTGTCTCTTAGTTTCTATTCTTTGTTGCTCTTGGGTTTCGCTCATAATCATGAGTATGGTGCATCATTTGGGAGGCCATGACCACCATTGATGTTAACCTTGTGCCCATTTTCAATTCCGCAATCGCATCTCATCCTCACCATATCTTGTTTTTCATCTTTGCCTCTGTGAAGTGAACCTTCACACTTACTTAACCACTTGGTCTCACCCTATATTTTCTAAAACTCAAATCGTAAACAAAGTGTCACCTTAAAATGGACAAATCTAAAATCAACTCACATCATGAACCTTCAGACTTACTTAACCATTTGGTTAAGTTCGTGTTCAGTGAGAATCTTCTTTGGGTTTCTCACCATAATTGCTAATCTTAAAAATCATAAACAAAAGAGTAACCCACAAAATGTACAATCTTAAAATCAACTCACACCATGTGGTATTTAAAGCATGGTTATCTTGTGCTTAATTGCTTTAGAGTTGATTTATGCCTTTAAATTACAACACATTTTAATTTTCCTTTTATCTTCAACCAATTTAAATTTTGTTTTTCAATTCAACACTTTTCAATTTAGTGTTTAAATTATTGTCATTTACAATTCTGCCTTTTTATTCATTAAGCAATTTAAATTATGCTTTTGAATTATTTGTGTCATTATTTTTCTTTCCTTACCTATTTTTGCTTGAGTATGATGTTCTTAGTGTTCTAGGAGTCTTAAATCCATTATGCTTATTTTGATTTTAATTGCGAAGAACTAAAAACAAATTAGAAGTTGTTTGAGTAGTGATGTTGATGGAGATCTTGGTACTAGTTATTGGTGAGTTCTTGTCTTAGAACAATGATCCAACTCTAAGAAAAGTGCCTCTATATTTTCCAGCTCAAGGTGATTCCTAAAAATGTCAAGAATCTTGTTCTATGTGGCTA
>Ga0123342_1007837_pt1 | contig 13872 bp, 14 predicted proteins | sample Turbeawhitnodule_FD_89960 | JGI IMG/M metagenome (GOLD analysis project Ga0123342, IMG submission 89960) | Root nodule microbial communities of legume samples collected from Mexico - Turtle bean Mexico white nodule | ecosystem: Host-associated > Plants > Roots > Nodule | place: Mexico: Nepantla...
CCGAGCTCATCTTCTGGCCAGCTGGGAAATGACTATCTGCCTTCATCTTCGGCGATGTCCTTGTTTCGGCGATCTCTAATCACTTGGTCGCCTGGGTTCATATCTGGCGACTTCATCTTCAACCCGGTGACCGCTGGTTTAGGTATGCTGGAGATCGGAGCACGCCAATCTTAATAACCGGCGACTACACGAGCCCCCCGACTTCCTTCCCTTCTGCCAGCCAGGTGTCCCGTCCAACACGCCTATATAATAGCTCGATGCCACGTCATCACTTCCGACTACCAGGGCGGTACAGTTACCACAACAAGCTTAATCAATTTAACCAAAGGACTACCATCACTCTTAATAAAAGAAAGAAGATCATCCTTGTTAGAGAAATGAGAAGTAAGAAAGATCTCTCGAACCCAACTCCAAATATGTAAAGCATTAGAACATTCAAAAAATAAATGTTGAATAGATTTCTCATGATTTTCACAAAGCATACACATAGACATATATGTAAACCTTTATTCTAAATATGTTGATATGTAGAAAGTCGTCCATGAAAAACTTTCCAAAGTACTAGAGTTTTGGAAGGCGGAATAGATGAACACCAAATGAATTTACCCCAACCACAAGGAACTCCTGGTTCCAAGAAAAAAGTCCTACCCGATTTAAGAGAGAAACGATCAGACTCATCTAGAATCCAATTAGGAATGTCCTGTTCCTCACTAACCATGATATAATTAAAAAAATGAGGCATCTGTTGTAAAGATAAGGGAATATTCCAATCACAACCTATCCAAAACTAAGATATTGTATCCGAAAGCTAGCCCCATCAGATAACCCTGCAATATTTGCTAAAGAAGTAGTAGAAAACCATTTATCATTCCAGAAAATAATAAAATAACCTGTACCAACAGTCCAAGAAGTATAGAATAAAACTGCTTAATTCCAGACCAAAGAGATGAGGATCTATAAACCATTCTAAACTCGTATTTTGATTTAAGAACCCTGACTTTCAAGAGCAAAGACCAAGGATTATTGCTATAAGCAAAAGTCCAAGCAAGTTTAAGAAGATATGCATTATTTTCATGAGGAAGATTAATATTCTTCAAACCTTCATTCTCAAGAGGAGAAAAAATCGTATCCCAATTCATAATGACTATGCCTTTTTTCAGAATATCACCAGTCCATATAAAATTTTGACACCATTGTTCAACTTGGTTAAGAAGTGAAATAGGTCATTTATGCATATTAAAGCTATAAGCTAAAAATTCAATAATCACCGTATTGACCAACTGAAATCGACCCATCATGTTAAGGGATTTGCCTTTCCAAGATACTAGCTTCAAATTGACTTTATCAGCGAAAGGTTAAAGAAATCGACACTTTGGAGTACCAACAAAGATAGGCACTCTTAAATAATTGAAAGACAAACAACCATGGCGACAAGAAAAAATATGTTGAATTTTGGTGATAAACCTTGCAGAATTATCCATGGTGAAAAAATTACTTTTAGAGTTATTAACATATTGACCAGAAAAATCACCATATGTTTTAAGAAAAATACTCAAATTTCTAAGAGACTTAATATCCACTCTACAGAAAACAAATATGTCATCAGCATATAAAATATGAGAGGTAGTGAGATAACCTTGCGGACTAACCATATGTAAAATTTTCCTATCATTCACAAGCTTAGAGATACCTCTACTAAGAACTTCCTCTACAAGACATAAAAGTAAAGGAAACAAAGGATCACCTTGTCTAACACTTCTATTGCAAGGAAAAAAACCCACCAAACTGCCATGTATTTTGATAGAAAGCATAGCTGAACCGAGAATTGTACTAATCCAATCGACAAACGAGGGGTGAAAACCAAAGCGTGTCAAAACTAATAATAAGAACTTCCAACTCAAAGTGTCAAAGACTTCTTTATGAATATCAACTTTGTAAGCCACATTACCACCTATAGCCTTTTTAGAAAGCATGTTAATAGCTTCATAAACAATACCAATGCATTCCTGAATCTTTCTACCCTGCACAAACCCATATTGATTAGGAGAAATGATTCTAGCAGCCACAAGCGCAAGCCTATCTGCCAGTATCTTGGAAATAATCTTAAATTTGAAATTAGCAACAACAATTGGCTTGTAATCTTTAATGGAGTCAGTACCCTAAATCTTAGGAATAAGAGATACCACATTACTATTCATTCCAGGGAGAACCCAATGTATTTTAAAAAAAACTGTTGAACAACATTGCAAACATTTGTCCCAATAATGTCCCAACAAGAATGATAGAAAACACCACCAACACAATCAGGACCAGGAGCATTATTACCATTAAGATTAAAAACAGCAGTTTTGATTTTCGAAAAATCAGGACATTTAATCAACATCATATTCTCCTCAGATGAAACTAGCTCTGGAATATAAGAACCAATAAAATCCTCCATATTACTCGTATTCGGAACATTAGAAATAGACTCAGCATAAAGATTTTTATAGAAGTCCAAAATATGATCCTCAATAACCTCATTATCAATTTGTAGACAATGAATCCCACTAGAATTATTTTTCCTTTTGACCACAACATGGAAAAAATAATATTTCGATCTCCATCTTTGAACCATTACATCGTAGCCCTTTCTTTCCAAAACAAATATTGACAGTAAAGAGCATGATCAAGCTCTTCCTTAACAATCTTTTCTTGACAAAGAAGCCCATTAATATCAAACAAACTAGCAGTCTCTAATTTTTGTTTTATACCAAGGAGGAGACCCTGCTTAAGAAGAACTGCATTGTTAACATTACCAAAAGATTTTTTATTCCAGTCTCGGAGCTCAATTTTCAACCTTTTTAACTTATGTTGCAAAATAAACATAGGACAACCAACAACCTTATTAGCCCAAGAATCATGAATAAGCTTCAACATGAAGTGTCCTAAAGCCACATAGAAAAGAAACGAAAATTGTTAACCTTTCTCAAAGAATTACTAGCAACATTAGCAAGAATAGGGGAATGATTAGAATAATTTTTAACAAGAACCTGATAAGTACAAGAATTTCATTCATCCAGACACAGTCCATTACATAAAGCCCTATCCAGTCTTTTATGAATTTTATGCAACCATCTCCTTCCATTACACCAAGTATAACAAGATCCAGTAAATGACATACAAGAAAGATCATTAGTATTAATCCAATCAAGGAATTCATTGCAAGAAACCTGATTAGGAGTCACCCCCTGTACAATCAACCGCCGAGAGCACAACATTAAAATCTACTAGAATACACCAAGGCCCTGTCAAGAAACTAAGATCCCTCCACAAAAAACTGTCTAGCCAAGTATGTGTTAGCACCATAAACTCCTGCAAAACTAAAACATTTATCATGCAAAAGACAAGTTACAGAAATAAACTGATCATTGACCAAGAAATTTTTTACAAGATTAGGAACTGAGAAACACCAAAGCTTAGCAACTTTATTAACAATAAGAGACGTAGCCACCAAATGCATATTAACATATTTGAAAAGGACGTCGAAAGCATCAATGTACGACATCATAGGTTCAGCAAGAAAAACCAGGAGGGGTTTGTGTAGTTTAAGTAAACTAATCAACATCTCCACACTTTTGTTGTTTTCCAGTCCTCTAACATTCCAGAAAAATGAAGAGACCTTCATTGCGAAGTTGTATAGAGAATTTCCTTAGCAGTTTTTTGGATTTACCAGTCCCCTTAGGTGGTCTCTTTGGTTTTCTTTTAGTACAAACTATTTCCTTCCCATTATCATTGGCATCCTTCTCCATCTCATTAGGATCAGCCCAAAATTTTGAAACAACATCTGTAGTTTCCAAACCATCAAGAGAGCAAAAGTGATTTTGCAATACCAACGATAGTGCTTTAACATCCCCAAGAGGTTTAGCCTTCCGAGGGGAGGTATGAGGCGACGAAGAAGGTATAGTCAAAATAGCAGAGACCTCAACATGATGACCATCAATTAGATTCTTAGTTGGTACGTTAGAACCTGCAGGAGATTTACCCCTTCAAGAAGAGGTAGGACATACAACCACATGAGCATAGACCTCCACATGATGATCATGAATATGAGTCATAACAATATAAGGATCACCTCCCACATCTGTAGTTTCCAAACCCTCAAGAGGGGAAAAATGATTTTGCAGGACCAACAATGGGGATGGTACAAGCACAATTGCAGAGTCCACGTGATGACCATCCATTGGAGTATTGATTGGTGTTGTAGAATTTGTCGATGATTTAGCCCTCCGAGGAGGGGTGGGATGCAATGGAGATGGTATCGCAACAGGAGCCCAAACCTCCACATGATGATCCTCAATAGGCGCATGAGACTCTAAGCCCTTGGCTAGCATAACAACAGGTATTATCCCCTGTTCTGGGAAATCCGAAGTGTGAGTGGACAACCCCTACCTAGATTCATGATTTGAGGCATCCTCAAGGGAAGGCATATCAGCAAATACATCCTCCACTCCGCCTAGTTTATCATAAGCAAGGTGGCCTTTCATTAGCCCCGCCAGGAACATCAATGTTCAATTTATCTGTGGGGCCTTCCACAAGCTTCGGTTGCGGATCTTTCTTCCGATACTCTTTACGTTGTTTAGGAGCCGCGATCCTCCCCTGATCCTTTTCATCAGAAATTATCTTCTGAGAAGGTTTATATTGTGGCTCAGGAACACTACCCTGATCATGAATCATCCAACACTGAGCAATCTCATGCCCTATCATCTTACAGTGGGAGCAAAAAGGAGGGAGTCATTCATATTCCACACCAGCTACAAAAGTATAGTCTGAACGTTCAACCCAGAGGTGGTAGGGAAGAAGGGACAACATATCAATATCCACCGACACTCTAACAAACATACTTATGGTCTTTCTCATAGTATTCTCATCCAAAGACAAAGGAGTACCAAGACCTCCAAAGGCAAATTGTAGATTCTAACCTAGGCCTGAGTTTGAGTACTCTTTATGGTAGCTGGAACAAAGTCTTTTGTCCAGGGAAACAGTCTCAAGAAACTTAGAGATAACTTCAAGGAACCCATCCCGAGCATGTCTTCTAAAGAAGCGAACTCAAACTTCCAATGGAACAAGAAAACACACCTCCAAAGCAAGAAAAGTAAAGAAATAGGAGGCACCATTGAAATAAAGCATAAATGATACATCATGAACTTTAAAAATTATAAGGATACATGTAGTAATTAGGAGGTGCAGGAAGCAAAAGTCAATAATGTATATTGGTCTGATTGGACTTTTAAAATTGGATATGATCAAATCCAATAAAATGGATGATTCCATTTTTACTTAGGATCATTGTATTATGCACCCCATATATCCAAGTTACACCCCTAGGATTTATAATCTAGAATACATATTTTGTATTCTTTAATGCATAAACTAGAATATGAAATATGCATGATGCATTTTGAAATATAATTTTTTCTGAATAATTTATTTATTTTTTTAAGTTGTATAATCTATGAGGCATAGACATGGGCACATATATGACATGGATATAGACACGGATATGATTAAATTGAAAAATATAGGACACGGGATACGACACACACACATATATATATATATATATATTTGTTAAAATATACTAAAATACTTCCTAATCTGAAAAAATTAAAAAATATATTTATAAAAAAATCTAATAAAAGATAAGCATATTTAAATTATAATGTTTGAATTTTACATTTCTTGATCCTCATTGAAAAATACAATTTATAATTCTAGTTCATCAAGAGATAAATTAAAAATCTCAAGAATTCCATTTTCATATAATAAAAAATTCCTATCTTGAAATATCCCACAATTTAGTTTTCTCTTCTTTGTATTTTGAGGAATTTCTCGAGAGAAGAGAGAGATTACTATGGATAAATATTAGATCTTTTGACCTTTTAGGTGTCATCTTATTTCTTTTCTGAGGATGTATGAAAGAGTAGGTACTCCAATTTCTTTCACAATAAGAAGAAGAACATGATTGTCCAAGTAGCTTAAGATCTATTTTCTGAAGTGTTGGTGCATGAGTTCCATAAACAATCCACCATGATTTTGCATCCATTTTACTTTTATCCCTTAAAGAGTCAACATCAACAAAATATTTTCTTCCATCTAAGAAGTTTGCAAACTCTATATTTACCTGTCAACTTATATGTGCATCATAAAGTACCTCATAAAAATAATTATCAGTAATTGATTATATTTATATAATCATATCAATATTTATTAATAAGTAGTTAATAACTAGTTATATTTATTTAAAATTATTTAAAATATTATAATTAAATATAAAATATTTTGATTTAATGTCAAAGTGAAAGTAATAATAAATGAATGCATTTCCCAATTTTCCAATTCAAAATATGTACTTACGATCTCACTTTTCTTTTTCAAAAATTTTCTCTGCAAATCTTCATCTTCCGTCTGCCTTTCCACCCTTCATCTTCTCCATCCTCCTTCTTCCTTCCACTACAACACTGACTTGAAAGTGTCCTCCGCAAGTCCACAAACTGAGTCGTGTCCGACTCAACTCAATGCATCTAACACCGTGTCGGCCTCGTGTCTGTCGGATGTTCGTGTTCGATACGCATCCAATGCGAAAATGAAGAACCAAGCTTCATAATGTATAATACAAAATTGTTTCTTATTAAGATAAAATTAATTTTTTAAAACAAAATTTATTTTTTAATACAAAATTTATTTTTTTAATACAAAAGTGATTTTTATTAATAATAAAAGTATCCATAAAATAATAATAATAATAATTTCCATAAATTAAGGACAATATTCCATAAATTAAGGATAATATTCTCATAAATTAAAGTTAATGTATAATATAATTTTGAACTTAAGAACAGAAAATCTAAGTACATAAGAAAAATATATAAGTATTTTGTTATAGTCGCATCTGTGTACAATACTTGTATGTCTAGTATGGATGATCCCCTTATATGTGATACCACAGACTAACTACAATGCATCCTCCCGTGCTGGAGTACCTTTAGAAATATGTCCACAGTTAATCATGCATTGTAAGATGTTGGTTATCCTTCTGAATATACCATGTATTCAGTGAAATGATATGAGTTACTAAATATATTAAAATAAATAGCCTTAGTAAATAAATAATAGATATATAACAAACTAAATTACTCACTGAACAAGCATGTTCCTATTGTGACGCAATCTCTCCATCATCCGAACTATGCGGTTGAAAACGTAATAATACAGACGATCGATCTTCCTCCACCCCACAAAGTATGTAGGGGTGTGACATAGATTTGAATCACTGCATATATCCGGTTGCGCACATAGATGAATGTGTAGTCAATGTCACACCTGTGACTAGGTAGTCCGGAAAGTGCAACCACCTATCATTCATTACAGTCACAACACTGTCTTCATATGCAATGGGAGATCGAGGAATATTCTACTCATGCATGTATTACCACAAGACACGCTCAGGCAAACGACGATGTGTGCATGTACCCAAACGAATGTATCCAAAGAAAATCAATATGAACTCGAACAAGTTATTGCGACAATGATCTTCGTAACGACTCCAAATGGGTGAGACTATTTAATTGGATGCACACAATTCCAACTATGCATATATGGAGCTTGATCATGTATTGTGCATACCGAGGATGAACCTTCTGACACGTGGGATTTATATTCCTCCTTCCCATTCTTGAAAAGTGCTCATATATGCTTGTTACAATTTGAAGAATACATTATTCATATATTTAACTGAGTATGAATCTAAGTTGTTCAAATAATGTATAATATTTACCTACAAAAGTATGACATAACCACCCAATTGTTTTGTCTACTCAAAGCACGCATTCCCTAGTTGGTCATACATGTGGGTGAGTGCGACATCACCCTATGAGTACCACCACACATGTGCAAATTGTTGAACAACTACAAGTATGACATGCTAATAATTGTAACACTTTTATTTGCAAAGATTGTGCATTCCATAAGATACAACAAATAAGCTCAAGTTTCATACTTTTATCTATGGTGGATGTAACACTCCTTATAGACCTATCGCATCCAGTTGAGTCTAACATGTGGGCTACAACAATTCATCAACTTTGTCATTGCATCACTGGTGTCCACCTTAAGGAATTCAACAAAATATGTATATGCTAATGTAAAATCCAACGACACATATCCACAATATTGTCCCACGATGGGGATATGTAGCAACGTGAACACATCATTCAACATGATGGTCATCTCACCAACAAAAAGGTGGAAAGTGTTGATGTCTTGGTGCCACCTTTTCACAAAGGTTGATATAAGACTTTTATCAGCGATCTCATAACTGATGTTGCATAGCAACAACGATCCAAAGTTCAACATGACAGACTCGATCTAGGGGCAAGGGATCCCAAGTTTACTTAACTTGCACCCATGGAATACCTACTTTAGTTTCCCTCGATCCTAACATAAATACATCGATGTTCCTAATTATAAATAATAAAAAATGAGCAAACATAATGTCATTAACTAAAGTTTTTATTTCTTACACCAACCTCTCATAGTCTTAATGCATCATGATCAACATAACTCTTAAGTATGGAGGTGTCAAAAGGTTTACCAAGGAATCCTTGTTGCTCATCATGTCATCTTATAGCTTCATTCAAGACATTACCACCAACGTCAATGACAACTTCTTCCTGAGCTCTTCTACATATCGATGCCAACGATCTCTATCTAGCATCATCTTGAGATTCACCTCCTTTAGTTCTAGCCATAATTGTCAAATGATTTTTTTTTTATTAAGAAACTATTTTTTTTAAAAAAAAGACATTTTGAATCCCACATTCTAAAATGTATTTCTGGATTTAGAAATGTATTCTAAAAGTGTAATCCGAAATGTTTTAATACATTATAGAATGCATATTTTGGAATATATTTTTAGATCTAGATATGTATTCTGAAATGTGCATACACAAAACTTTAAAATAGAGGTTTCAAATTTTGCAATGCAAAAACTTGACTGGATCACCAATTCAAAATAAACCACAACTAGTGATAATGTAGAATGATTCACGAAAACCTACTTCAAACGGTGTGATATGGCAACATCTGAGGTGATTCTTCTAAGAACAACATTTTCCACTAGGTCCTTCATAATCAAACGACGTAGGAAATGGAAGTGCATAATGTTCAAAGTAGAGGTAAAATGAATGAGTGAAATGAAGTGAGAGAGAAAAAAGTAAAGTTAATTTATAAAGTTGAACCGAAATATTTTTGACATTTAACCAACCTCGTGAGTACAACTTGAAATCATGTGTAGAACGTAATGTCCTCGTGAGTATTAGCTCTTCGTAGTAACACCTTCCAATATGATCATCATAAGTTATCCACAATTTTAAGTAATAATTTATATATTTTCTTTAAAAATTAAAAGAAATAGATAAAATTATACTTCATTACACTTCATTCTCTTCGTTTTTAACCACACTCTTTTTTTATGTTTTTGATATAACCTCTCTCTTTTGGCATTGAAAGAGATCGAATTTAATCAATGTTACTCAACCATTAAATTAAAATAATTATTTATCGTTGAATTCCTAAATAAAGAATAGAATTACTAGTACTTCTATTTGTTAATGTGTATACTTATTCTCAATATCCAACTTCGTGTGGATAGTTTTTAAAAAAATATTGATAAAAAGGTAGAAATAATTTGAAAAAAAATCTTAAAGTACTAACATATAAATGAAAGAAAGGAGCTAACAAAGTTTTAGAAAAAAATATTTCTATAATAAAAAAATATTTTCACTATTTAATATGACCAAAAACTAAAATATTATTGTTTCTTTTTTTTAATATGTTTAAAAGTCTTGTTTAAAAAAATATAAAGTATTTAAAAATAAAATAAATAGTTTAAGAAAATTATTAAATAAAAAATCTCTCATTCTTTTTATTCAATCTCTTTCCTCTCTCCAATAGTATTGGTTAGCTAAAGGCAAATCGGTAAAATCATCACCTTGCACACATCTTACTTTTTCGTGTTTTCTTTAAAGTGATGGAATTATTTTCAATTTTTTCAAAATTGTCAAAAAAAAAATTTCAAAATGATAAATTGTCAACACGGTATACACATTTAATAAAGAAAACTCGTCAACCGTAAGTACATTTTTAAAAAAAATAAAAAAATTGTATATGCGAAATACCATTTCAATTAGAAATCATTAGAAATCGTATTTCGCATATACATTTTTAATATTATAATATATTTTAATGTATAAATTTTTTAAAAATCGTATATATAAAATACTATTTTTATATGTTTTGTAATATTATAATATATAAAATTAAATATATATATATATATATATATATAATATGTTGGAAAAATTAGAATTAATTTTTTTTTATAGATACAAAATGGGCACTTGTGGAAACAATAAGAAAATAATAAAAAATAGAGTAAAATAGAATGATGACACTGAGAATTTTTAAGGTGGGAAACCTTCTCAACTTGAGAAATAAAAACTCATCGAACCTAGTTCGAAAAATATCTTCACTATGAAAGTACGATTTCAATATTGTTTCTCTCTATTTATGAGGATAACACTCAATCTCACCAAACAAGAATGAAATACAATGTCTCTCTAGCATCTCAGTAGGATTTCTAATCTCACACTATGGTGGATATCTATTCTCTCATTTCTCTCTATGTTTCCTTTCTCCCTTGCTTTACCTTTCTCTTCCTCACAAGTTTCCTTTATATGGAGAAGGAGTGGAAAGCTTCTTCATAAAAAGATAATGGATAATTAATGCTTCTCACATTTTCAAGATACCTTGAAAATACTATCTTCAACTTTCTAGGTTGAACTTCATAGTCTTCAAGAGAGATATAATTCCAATACTTTGGAATGACCATCATTGAATATAATCAATGGATCAATTATCAAGATTCATTGGTCATGGTTTCCATTAAATTAATGAAGGATTCCCAACTTAATTAAGGGGTATCAATAATCTAGCTCCCCTTCAAGTTCAAGTGCCTCCTGTCTCCTTGAGGGATTGTCCGATCTCTGAAAACTAACTCTGCATTGTTTATCACAAATGCAATAAGTACAAGATTCCAATATTTGACCCTTTATACCTGGCAAGTGGCTTTTGGCGAGCATCTGGAGTGTTTTCTCACTCATATGCCCCAATCATCTGTGTCAAGGATCTTTGGAGTATGTAGCAACATTTGCTTCACCAAAACAAGTTCTTCCTTACAGAATGTACAAGGATCCTACCTTTGAACCTCTAGCAATGACTAGGTTCCCTTTTTCTAGTTTCCACTTTCCATTACCAAAGTGGCTTAGAAAACCAGCATCATCCAACTTACTCGTTGAGATGCATTTCTGGAACATGCCTCACTTCCTTCAGTACAAGCTTATTTCTTGTGTTTGTTAGTAACACAATATCACCTATACCTACAATCTTGCTTGTAACATGGTTTCTCATTTTCACAGTACCATAGTCACCTTTCTTATAATTTGAAAATAAATCTTCATGTGGACTTACATGGAAAGAGGCACCAGAGTCAACTATCCAAGAGCAAACACCATATGCAACATTTAGGTAATTGTCTTCTCCAATGAGAAAAATATCATCGTCTACAACGACGATTGTGGTTGGAGTACAATCCTTCTTCTTTGGATCAACTAAGTCTGGATGGACAATTCCGACTTTTTGGTCTCTCTTCAAAACTCTGCATTTAAATCTCTTATGACCTTCTTTGCTACAATAATAACATATTGTTGTTCTTGTGCGAGATTGAGAATGGCCTTTGGCTTTGCTTTTGTTTCTTCCACAAGATTCATTAGTCCCATGGATTTCACCTTTTCCTCGCTTCTCAATAATATTTGCTTCATATTGAAAATTTGTACCTCTTTCTTTTGTTATGGATTCTTCATTCAACAGACTGTCTGAAACAATGTCCATTGAGATCTTCCCATCTCGAATTGAGTTGTTGAGCGTGACTACTAATGTATCCCAACTTTTAGGCAATGAACTGAGTAGTAAAAGTGTCTGCAACTCATCATCAATCTTCATATCTATCTTTGTCAATTGATTGACAAGACCCTTTAATGAATTCAAGTGCTCTCTATCATGCTTTGACCATCCGTGTAGTCAAGTTTCACTAGTCTTCTAACAAGAGATGCTTTATTTTTTGGAGTTTTATTTTGAATCATAGATTCAAGCTTTGACCACAACTCATAAGCATTTGTGTATGTGGACACATACTCAAACAAACTTCTATCAATATACTTTCGAATCATTGCAACAAATTTTCAATATTGAAGTTCCCAATCTTTATCACTCTTACCTTCTGGCTTGTCTCTGCAAGAAATGGGCTCATGCATATCCTTATAGTATAAATGATCCTCCATCATGGGCTTCCAATAGGAATAGTTGTCTGCTATCAACTTGAACATGTCTCCATCATAAATGGCTCCTTCCATCTTGTATCAGAACCAAACTCTGATACCATTGTGGGAAAACCAGAACTAATTCTCCCTCTTTGGTGTAGATACAAATTGGGCATTTGCAGAAGCAATAAGCAAATAATAGAAAATAGAGCAAAATAGAATAATGAAACCGAGAATTTTTAATGTGGGAAAACCTTCTCAACTTTAGAAATAAAAACCCACGGCGAAAAATGTCTTCCACTTTCTAGGTTGAACTTCATAGTCTTCAAGAGAGATATAATTCCAATACTTTGAAATGACCATCATTAAATATAATAAATTGATCAATTATCAAGATTCAATGGTCATGGTTTTCATTAAATTAAGGAGGAATTTCAAACATATAATAACTTGAATTGGTATATGTGATATGTTTATAATATTTTAATATAAAATAATTTTAATATACGTTTTATTAATATTTAAAAAAATAGAAAACTATATAAGTTTAATTTACTATTATAATTTTTTTATATAATTAAATAAAAATTAGGTTTTTTTAAAATATTTTTTTTAACTAAATAGGTTTTCATAAATTATTTTCTTAAGGTTTATTAAGTTGAGTTTCATTCAGTTTAAAATCAAGATTATTTGTCTGTTTATATGGGACTGAATTTCATCCTAAACCCCTCATGCGCTGTAAGGAATCAGGCAGACCAACAACTAATCGTATACATAATGAAATGGATGAACCACTTCTAAACAAAGCCAAATAAATGCTCTTACGGTAGGAATGAAGGCTACAATGGAATAAATTGTTGATATTGACAATGGTAGAATGTAGACTCTTGTACTATGTTTTTGTTTTCTATGACAATTAAAGTTTTCGGTTAACATTCTCCATTCTAGCTTTTCGTTTAAAGTTTCTGATTAATTTTTAGCATTTCGAATTTAGGATTTTACCAACTTAATTTGTTATTGTGGATTAAATTTACTTTAATCAAATTTTTAAAATAATTAATTTATATTATTTTATATTATTTGTACCGATATGGGCGAGGCCGAGACCTAGTCAACTCGACCGAGTCCTGGTCAACCTGACCGAGACCAGGAGAGACCTAGTCAACTTGGCCGAACGACGAGGCCGACAACCCACTTGGCTGAGACCTTAGAAGACTCGGCCGAAACCCCAAAAGACCTGGCCGAGACGACTGAGACCATGGGAACCTACCCGATGGACGACCCATACCAGGGGAACTTGGCCGACGGCCGACCCCTATCACCGTTAACGCTTAAACCAAGGTCAGCGAAGTTAATCCATCATTAGGAATTAGGTAATGCAACCCTAAGCGGTATCCACCTCGATAAACGGGCCCAACAAGGTAGGCCCATTAGAATAATATAAATAGCACACATC
>Ga0123342_1007838_pt1 | contig 13871 bp, 6 predicted proteins | sample Turbeawhitnodule_FD_89960 | JGI IMG/M metagenome (GOLD analysis project Ga0123342, IMG submission 89960) | Root nodule microbial communities of legume samples collected from Mexico - Turtle bean Mexico white nodule | ecosystem: Host-associated > Plants > Roots > Nodule | place: Mexico: Nepantla...
TTAAATTAAATTTATTAAATTAATTAAGTGTTTGATTTAAAATTAATTGAGTAAAACAAAAGATGTATTTAAATTATTTAAATGTTATATAAAATATTTTATTATTTTAAAGATTATTTATTTTAAATTTATTTTATTTATATATTATCATATATAAATTAAACAATATAGATTATTATTTGTTATATATTTTAAAATAACTTTTTGTTGTATAAATGAAATGAATTATTTTTGTTGTATAATTGAATTTAATTGTTTTTGTATAAATTAAAGAATTTTTTTTTATAAATTATATACAGGTTTTTATACATTAAATTTATTTATTTGTTGTATAAATTTAAAATAAAATGAATTAGAATTTTTGAAAGTCTTAATATAAATTTTATTAAATTATATTTAAGCTACATATTGAAGAAAATTTTCACGTGTCCCATATTAATAATAAGTATAATAAAAATCATAATATAACAAAAGAATTTGTTTGGTGTAGTGGTTAAAGCTTCTTTGTCACTGGGTGAATTTGTGTTTGAGTCTTGCCTACTGCAGTGTGTGTCTAACATTAATAATGTGTAGATAATAATAAGACAGTTTGGTAAACTTCTGCCATTACTTCTAAATGTATGTGTAATGTCATTCTTTGAAACATGGTCAATTATAATTTACATAGACAATCCCATGCATAAAGGTTTCCTATCAGTTCTAATATTATGGCGATTACAAGACAGCTCACACTAGGTTAATATTAACTCAACATATCTTAATAACTCTTTTAAGTTTTTGTATGGAGAATTGAATGTCCAACTTATCTAACAGAACAAGTAATCAGCATGTTTAATGTCTTTCTTAAAAATGTGTGTATCTGCAAGACACATGAAGGTTTTTTTAGTGCATACATTACAAACAGAATATGACAACAATAGATTTTTTTTTTTATTGAGAACAAAAAATAGAATAAACAGGAATATTAGGGATACTTCAGCCATTACAAAAAAAAATTAAAACACATAGGAAAAAAAAGAGAAATTTGACGTCCTAGTCTTCCTCTAGTTCTACCTAAAACCAAACTTCCCTCATTCAACCCACTTTTATATATTCGGTAAAAATCTTAAACCACTCTTAACACATCCAAAAACTAAAAATTTCAAAGAAAACATAAAATTATTATAGTAACAACTTTATATATATATATATATATATATATATATTCCTTTATCGCTGATAAAAAAAATATAACTTATATATAAATAAGTGATTGTAATTCATCAAATCACCAAAACTACTAAATAGATAACTAACATTCAAACATCGTCCAAAGAAAACTAATTGTTATTACAACATAACATGTTGATATCCTCTTTAATTGAAAACAAGGATGTTTGTAATGCGTAAGGTTATTCGATTGTCACATACAATTTGTTATTACATATTTATTGTTTTATTTTTATTTTAATTGATTTGAAAATCATAATATTTTTTAGATACCCTCATGTCCAGTCCAAGACATTTCGATCCTTTGAAAAGAGGAAAAGCATCTTGATGGTAGAAGAAATATACTTGAATTTGTTGTGAAGGTGGATCATATCATCCATACATAGAATGTTTGATGCCAAGGAAGGTTGGATAAAATAAAATACATTTGACTTCAGAAGTTGTAAAACTACCATACGACAGTACAAGAGGATTTCAGCTATACGTCTAAATTAAAGTTTGGAAACTACTTCACACATTTTCAAACAAACGAATTCTAATGCATCGAAGAAGGAAAAAAAAATGTTGCTTTCAAAGTAAAATATTTTTACTTTCTCAATTTTAATTGAATGCAATCATACACTTTGAACTACTTTTTAATCTTTGGAAGAAATACAAGAGCTACCAAAGAACAGCAACCACCCATTTTTAAAGATGGTCTGTTCAAAGGGAAAGAAACTGAATGTAGATCACACCAACCCGAACGCTGGTAGTTACTGGTTGCTATCTGAGTATGGTAAGATCCCTTTTCTGGGATTCAACTCTTAAGCCTCTCAATCATTCTTTCTCCTTTGTGTTGTGTCATCAATAGTGGATGTGGAAGAGTACCAATACAACATAATTTAGCCTAGTGAAATCAGGTACAAATGTCTGTATTATTTAAGTTTGTTGACCAAAAAAATCAAGCAAGTTCTTCTACTGCAAAAGCCACACTATTGTTGGAAGGAAGATGCCAGTATAATTTATTTATTCAAAATAAATAAATAAAATAAAATAAAACACTTCAGAAGTATCTCAATCCTTACACAATCAACAACTATGTACTGACCAAATCAAATATACAGTTTTAGACTATTATGATAATTATAGCTACAGATTCCTTTGTACTTGTTGAATTTCTTTAGATTACATCTTTAAAGATAAGATGTGTATAAGGATTGGAACACCTCTAAAATGTCTCTTTTAATATTTATTTATTGTTACGAAAAGAACCTAAAAAAATACTAAAATTGTCATATTCTTTACTTGTATATCCCTACAACTTAAATCATATCCAATATGACCAAAACTACCAAAATAAGTAACCAGCCCTATGTCAATACAATTCTTAACTACTTCAAAACCTAAGTCTTTCATATACATACTCAATGAACAGCTAGTTACAACATCATTCTTCGGATAACTAAGGTCTTATTCAGAGAAACTTCTTGAATAGAACTTATGAGATGTGAATATAATGATAAGGTACAATAAATTGAGTTTATTCTCTGAACTAACTTTGGACAGTTTATCAGATTAAAGGAACAATAAATAAAAGATTTTACAGTTGCATTCATAGCAATGTACTCACACTTCACCTAAGAAAAAGATACAACAGTATACAGATTATTCATACATTTTGAAACAAAAGTGTTGTTCATAATTTGATGAAGTGGGGAGCAAATAGAGTTGAGCAGCTCATATTCCATTAAGAGTGACGACAACCGTTCGCGATGTAGGATAATCTCGATGCTCACAAAGCCATATACCCTTTAAGAATAATGAAAAAATGATGAGTACTAGTCTTAACCAGGATATGATTAGAGAAGGTAATTTTGTTACCTGCCATGTCCCCATATTAAGCTTTCCATTTGTAATCGGTATCCTAAAACCACAATGTATATCAGTGAACTGCAACTGCTGATATAATTTTGTAGCATAATGAATCAAATTGAAGAATACATAAAATATCTTACGTGAGTGCACAACCAAACATAGATGATTTTATATGTGCTGGCATGTCATCTGCTCCTGAAAAAAAATAAATAAATAAATAAATAAATTTATTTATTTATCAATAAAAAATATGAATTATTTTAAAGTGATCCAATTCTTATACATGAAATAGAACCTTTAACCTCTTATATATATATATATATATATATATATCATTAAAGAAAATTATTAAATAGAAACAAATTTTAAAGATAAAAAAATGCTATTAAATAATTGGTAGTTAAAATCTTGATAGCTAATTAGATGTTAATTTAGAAATTATTTATCAATAATAGAAACTAATTTAGAAATCAATAATTTTTTTAGTTTCTAAAATGGTATTTAATTTAGTCACTATAACAACTAATTATTTTTTATTTTATTTAATGATTTTATTGTGGTGTGTGTTTATTTTTTTATTTTTTTTTATATAAATCAAATTTTGTATGCCATGTTTTTCCATTAATTAGGGATAGAACTAACAATTTCAACATTCCAAGTTCTCCATCATACCATTACTAGATCACCATATATAGTATAAATCACATAAAAAATAGTTGAGAAAGTTATTATGTTGGAGAGATAATATATAGTATACTATTAAAAATAACCTAAGTGCTATACTATTAAAGTTATAAAGAGAATAAAATAAACATTTGTAATTTTTTTATTGAGGATAAAAACCTAACCTAACAGTGTCAAACAATCAAATAATAACTCTACCAATATATATTATCATCTTACTTTAGAAAATTAAGGTAGATATCAAATAACATTAAAATAATATCATAATATTCTAATCTTTTTAACTACATCTACTAAAAATATTTTAGCCTTTCAGGTTTTAAGATATTTTTTAGTCTTACTAAGGTCATCCTAACACATTACATATCATAGAGTTAGATTATCCTTAGTTTGGTAAAAGTGAAATAAAAAAAATAAAAATACTAACCCTCTAGAGTGTGCTTCCATTGTGCAGATGGCCCCTGCAAATATATACATTTGAAAAATTCATTTCAAGGTTTTTTTTGTACATTAAAATAAATTGCTATAGATATTAATGTGAGAAATAAATAGAAAACTAACCTCTGGAACTATCTGATTGAGGAATGTTTCTGTATCATCACGAACATCATAGTCATAATTTTCATTGATGGTGAGAGAAGCACTTGTGTGATGCACTATATTTGTAGGTAGCAGTTCATTCTATGAAGCCCAATTGAACATAATAACAATATGATGCTTTTTTTTCCTACACTTCCATAATTTCTAACTGCACTCCCATAATTTTCAAAATATTCTTCCTGTAGAGGTGACTTTCGAATTATCGGTGTTCTACAAATCAATCCTCTAAAACAAACTTTCTAGAATTTTCAAAACATAATTTTTACAATAAATTTTTTGAAACAAGATTTCCTCGAACAAGATTTCTGAAGATGTTTGAAAATTGTTTTCTACAATAAATTTTTCAAAACATATGAGATTCATTGTGAAATAGAATTTTCAAAACATATATAACACTTTCAGAAACAAGCTTTTCACAACAATCCTCTCTCTATTTTTTCTTCTTCCTTTCTAAAGATTAAATTGACTATGGAGAACGAAGGTAAGTTGGAGGTCTATAAGCACTGTGGTGTAGCAAAGAAGGGTATTTTAATCTTTTTATTTTAGTATGGGGTTGCATTTAGTAATTATGGTGATGCAGGAAGCAAAAGCCCAATATAAAAGTACCCATTTACATGAACTTACGTACAGAAGAGATGGGCCAGGCCACACTTGAATCCAGACAATTCTTGCCCAACTTCTTTCACAATCTGAACCAATGGTTTCTCTTGGTTTAAAAAAATAAACGATTTGAAAGCATTTATATGTAATAAACAGCAGACTATTCACGCGATAAATAAGAATTAAAAAGAAAAAATATAATTTTTTCCTCTCAACTAATGATTTTAATTTTTTTTCACCATTTTAGTCTCTTAATTTTAGAAATTTTCATAATTGTATTCAAGATTTATAAATTTTTAAGGATTATCGAAATTCTTAAAAAAAAAACATTTCAAGAATGTTCGAACTCTTATACAGAAAATAGTCAAAACTAATCTGTAAAATACTTAACCTACAAACATACTTCAGATTCTACAAACCACCAAACCAATCTTCAAAAGAGTTAACAAGCTTATAAGATAAATATCTGATCTTAAGACCAAAGAACTCCTCTTGAATGCTCTAACTTGAAAACTTGACATGATACTTAAGGTTTTTTGCTGGAACAAAAACATACACAGGATCTACAAAGAAGGAGGCACAAAAAGATGATGATGTACAAGTTAAAGAATTGACAGACCTTAGAAGTTACTAGATGACACCCACGTATAAGGGGAGGCAATACTATTGTCTTTTGAGACCACTTAGGAGCAGTTACCATGGGCATGGAAGTAGGGTCGTTTATGGTTGCTGGGTTTTTGTGCTGTGACTTCACGCGAACAGGAACCTTAGCTGTTAAACAGATTGAAGAGACTTGCATGCTTAATTGTAGTTGAAAGGGAAAATAAGTGCTTCCACCGAATGAGTAATGAATGGTTTATGGCTTAAATATAGTCTCATTATTGAGCCATGAAATCAGCATTTTATTATATGGTGGAATCTGTGATATAAGACAGACATTGTTTATGGTTGTGTGCTGCCAAATAATGCTGCACTTTTGACCACAAATTTATTTATAGATTTGCTGCCAGAAACCAATGGTTACGATTGGTTGGTTGGTATTAGACTGAACTATACTATTGAAAATGTTTTGAAGAGTTATTTTCACTCAAATTAAGTTAGATGTTTTATGACATTTAACATTGATTTTATTATTCTTCTAATTCTTAATTTTAAATTTAATTTAATCTAAATATTAAATTTTTTTGGTTGGTTGTCTATATAAAATTGTGACTAAAATTTTATCCTTGAGACTGAAAAAGATTTTGCACAAAGTCATTGATGTACGCAGTCAGCTTTCTTGGAAGGTAGGGGTTGATGGACAACATTTTCGTAGCAATGAAGCTCCGAAAGAAGTGAAAAAGAGAAAGATCAGTTGTATTTTTCTCAAAGTCTACTACGAAAAGACATATGTTTTGGTCATCTGGGACTTTATATATTACATGATGAACAGGTTAGGCTTCTGGGGAAAATGGATTGAATGGGTTAGGGCATGTCTAGAATCTTCCTCGGTGTATGTACTAGTAAACAAGAGTTCTACTAAAAAATTCAGACTGAGGAAAGAGTTGAGACAAGAAGATCCTCTAGCCCCTTTTCTTTTTCTCATAGTGGTAGAAGGATTGGCCGGAGTAGTTAGGATGGCGGTCGAGAAAGAGATGCTAGAAAGCCTTGAGGTCGGGGACAGGGCAATTAAGGTAAACATGCTTCAGTACGCGGACGATACTCTTTTTTTTCTGCAAAGCGAAAGTGAAAAGCGTGTTTGTAATCAACGCAATTCTTAATTGCTTTGAATTAGCTTCTGGTTTAAAATTTAATTTTGAGAAAAGCAGTATCGACATGGTGGGAGGTTGTGCGTCTATTCTGAATTGTGTAGTGATGAAGACTCCATTTAAGTACTTGGGCATGCTTGTAGGGGGATGTTACAAAAGAAGCAAGTTCTAGGAAGGGGTGGTGGATAGAGTGAGGAACAAATTAGGCAAATGGAAAGACAAGTTTATCTCCATGGTCGGAAGACTTTGTCTGATAAAATTGGTTCTATCTTCTTTACCTTTGTTCTATTTGTCTTTGTACAAAATTCTAGCTATGGTGACAAAGGAAGTGGTGAAGTTACAGAGAAACTTTTTGTGGGGTTGAGGCTCAGAGGGAAGGAAAATAGTGCGGGCTTCGTGGAAAGATGTATGTAAGTCGAAGGAAGAGGGAGGATAGAGAATGATAGAGATCAGGTGGTTTAACTTTGCTTTGTTAGGAAAGTGGATATGATGGTTGGGCTACAAGAAGAAGGGTATGTTGAAAGAGGTGTTGGAATCAAAATATGGTGAATGGAGGGACCTTAGGAATCAAAGGCATTGTAGCTTAAATTCTCTATGGTGGAAGGATTTGAAGGAAGTGTGGGCGCTTGAGGGGTGGAGAGGAAGCTTTAAGGAGAACTGTACATGGGAGGTTGGGAATGGTAGGGAGATAAGGTTATGTGAGGACAAATGGATGGGTAACACGAGTCTCAAGGCTAAATTTCCAAGGTTGTTCAAAATTTGTGTTGATAGGGAATCTTTCCTTAAGTAGGGAGATGAAAGAAAATATAGGATGGGTTTGGAAGATAGATTGGAGAAGGAATTTGTTCGAATGGGAAAGGACTTGGGAACAAAAGTTGTTGTGTCAACTGGAAAAGGTGAGAGTCAACGTCGAGAAAGATAATACATGGGTCTGGAAAGCTGGTGAGACTAAAGATTTTACAGTCAAATGTGCATACAAAATTCTCAAGGAAGAAATTCAGGAGGATGCGGGGGACTTGTATACGGGTTTGTGGAAGCTAAAGGCCCAACCTTCAACCCTTTTCACTAGCTGAAGGGTTCTGGAGGACAAGATAACGACAAAAGAAAATTTGGTGAGAAGAGGTATTGGCATGGTTAGCAGCCTCTACGGTCTGTGTGGGGGAGGAAGAAGAAACTATGTCTCATCTCTTCTGTACTTGCAGAGTTGTCTGACTAGTGTGGTCAAAGTGTAAAGAATGGTTGGAGGTGACCTTGACAAAGCATTGTGAGCCAAAATAGCACTTTATTAATTTTAAGGTATGTGGGATGAATAAAAGAGTTAATCATATATGGGGTTTTGTGTGGGTTGCGGTGGTAGATAAGTTGTGGAAACACAAGAATAAGAAGATCTTTCATAGTAGTAGGATAAACCATATTGAAATTTTTACTATGGTGCAACTAAAGGTTTGGTCATGAGTAACTTGCAAAGTTTGTGGGATAAATTTTTCGTATTCTGATTGATGTCTTGAGCCTTTGATTAGTATGAGATTTGTTAAGGAATGTTAGGTGGTATGTGCTTGGTTAGTGTTAGGATCTCGTTGTTTGGTTTAGGTGGTTTTGTATAAGGGTTGAGGTATCCCCAAAATACCTCCATTTATTTATTCGTCTCCGATAAAAAAAAAATCTTAACTCGACGTGTCAAAATTGAAAGTATTTTAATTATTTAAATAAACTAAATTTTAAAAGTATTATAATCGTAGTAACGTGATAGTGAGTTTGGAAAAACAGTCATAATATCAAGTACTAAATAGAAGAGTGGGATAAGAAAAGAACTTATTAATATAAGTAGTTATAAAGAATAGTTTTTGGGAGAGTGTGTAAAGGATATTTAATATAGTTGAATCAATTTAAAATAAACAATTTATGAGAAACTAAGTTTTATTCCTTTAAGTTTAAATTTTATGTTAAGTTGATTCACTAAAGCAATTTAGAATCCCTTGCCCAAGAAAAAAAAGGTTGAGTTAGTTATTTCTAAATGTGTAAGAGTTTGTATTAAGTTTTAAAAAGGTTGAGTTAGTTATTTCTAAATGTTTGAGAGTTTGTATTAAGTTTTAGGTAGTGTGTGGTAACATGAGTTAAATAAGTTCTATAATAATTTCAATTTTTTCTTTACTTTCTATGTACTTAGATTAAATTTCAACTATCTCCACAATTTGTAAATATATAAATATATAAACATATAAACATATAAATATATAAACATATAAACATATAAATATATAAAATCTCAGTGGATGCTTACTTAATTAGATTGTAATTTTGTATTTTTAAGTTGTAATGATACAAGTTTTAAATTAAATATTAATTGGATTTTTGCTTCAACTTCAACCTCATATGGGTAATTTTGAAACAACACTAGAACAACTTCTCTTAGCATAAAGGATTTTTAACCAAGAGCACCATATTTCTTTAATAGAGAAGTTTGATAAAAAAAAAGTGGAAATAAGGAAGCAGTGAGAAGGGAAATGGAGAAGCTGCATCACGAATATGACACGCTCAATACTGAAATTATGCACACAAAACTAGTTAAGCTATTAAAGAAATAATAATTATCAAATTATACGTCATTACTGTATGCAATATTGTACGATATTATACGTAGTACCCAATTATATGCCATTAATTTAATAAATAAAATCTCATGATTTGTGGATGCTTACCTAATTAGATTGTAATTTTGTATTTTTAAGTTGTAATGATATAAGTTTTAAGTTGTAATCATAAATTAAACATTAATTTGATTTTGGCTTCAACCTCAACCTCAGATGGAGAATTTTGAAGCAACACTATAACAACTTCTCTTAGCATAAAAGATTTTTCATCATGAGCACATTTCTTTAATAGAGAAACTTGATCAAAAAGGCATAAAAGATTTTTCATCATGAGCACATTTCTTTAATAGAGAAACTTGATCAAAAAGGAGAAAATAGGAAAGCAATGAGAAGGGAAATGGAGAAGCTACATCACGAATATGACACGCTCGAGACAGAAATCAAAGTTGGGAGTATTCGTCTGCAAACAAAACTAGTTAAGCTATTAAAAAAATAATCATTATCAAATTATACGCAATTATTGCATGCAATATTGTACTTGTACTCAATTATATGTAATTAATTTAATAAATAGAATCTCATGATTAGTGGATATTTATCTAACTATATTGTAATTTTGGATTTTTAAGTTGTAATAATAAATTAAACATTAATTGGATTTTTGCTTCAACCTCGAAATTAGATGGAGAATTTTGAAGCAACACTATAACAACTTCTCTTAACAGAAAGAATTTTTCACCAGGTTATGTAATATGCACACTCAAGAATAAATAATTTGATAAGAAATTAAATATCCATTCCCCTTTATCCAGTATCTAAATAAAATAAACAAAATCTAATTAAAGAGCATGGTGCATATGTGAATATATATGTGCACATTATTATTATAACATTTATCTTTCCATGATTTGTAACATGCACCCTCATGAATAAATAAATTTTTTAGTGGTTAAATACCCATTCACCTTTATCCAGTGTTTAAATAAAATAAACAAAATCTAATTAAAGAGCATGTTGTATATGTGAACATGTATATGTGAACATATATGTGCACATTATTATAACATTTTTCTTCCAATGATTTGTAATATGCATCCTCATGAATAAATAAACTTTTTAGTGGTTAAATATCCATTCACCTTTATATAGTATCTAAATAAAATAAACCAAATATAATTAAAGTGTATGGTGCATATGTGAACATATATGTGCATTCCAATGATTTTACTGGTTGAAAATATTATAAATTGTAATCGTAAGAATTATTAATAGGTTATAAAATAAAATTTCAAGCAGATATATATAGATATTGGACGTAAGAATCATCATTACTGAACTTCCTCGCCTGAAACCCCAACAACTTCAACTGAGTTTACTGGGAAATCCGGCAATGTGCTTCTTGCGGCGATGCCAGACCACCTGATCTTCCGTTATCTAACACGGCGATGACACCAACCTGGCATCAACCGATTATGTATACTGCAGAACACCACTTCCACAAACGACACGACTATGTACACTTCAGAACGCCACTTCCACAAACGGCGACTATGTACATTGCAGAATGCCACTTCCACAAACAGCGACTATGTACACTGATGAACACCACTTCCACAAAGCTGCAACACGAATATGACACACTCGATACTGAAATCAAAGGTGAGAGTATTCGCCTGCAAACAGAACTAGTTAAGCTATTAAGAAAATAATAATTATCAAATTATACGTAATTATTGTATGCAATATTGTACGATGTTACCTCATTATATGCAATTAATTTAATAAATATAATCTCATGATTTGTGGATCATTACCTAATTAGATTTTAATTTTGAATTTTTAAGTTTTAATGATATAAGTTTTAAATTGTAATGATAAATTAAACATTAATTGGATTTTTGCTTCAACCTCAACCTCAACTTCAACCTCAACCTCAACCTCAAATGGAGAATTTTGAAGCTTCTTTTAACATAAAGGATTTTTCACCAGGAGCACATTTCTTTAATAGAGAAGTTTGATAAAAAAAGAGGAAATAAGGAAACAGTGATAGTGAAATCAAAGTTGAGAGTATTCGCCTGCAAACATAACTAGTTAAACTATTAAAGAAATAATAATTATTAAATTATACGTCATTACTGTATGCAATATTGTACGATGTTATATCCAATTATATGCAATTAATTTAATAAATAGAATCTCATTATTTGTGGATCCTTACCTAATTAGATTGTAATTTTCGATTTTTAAGTTGTAATGATATAAATTTTAAGTTGTAATGATAAATCAAACATTAATTGGATTTTTGCTTCAACCTCAATCTCAGATGGAGAATTTTGAAGCAACACTAGAACAACTTCTATTAGCAGAAAGGATTTTTTTACCAGAAGCACATTTCTTTAATAGAGAAACTTCAAAGGAGAAGCTGCATCACGAATATGATACGCTCGAGACTGGAAATGGAAATGCTGCCAAAATGTGTCAGTCATGCTCGCCTAAAATCTCTTAGGATTTAGGTCTTTTAGTCTTCCAAACTGCACCGAGTTGGCCGAACCTCTCACACTGTTCCTGCACATCTAAGGCTTACACAACTCTTAGGTGAGCCTTATTCCACCACAATCCATGGTTGCCTTATTCCACCACAATCCATGGTTGCTTCCGCAAAATCCACCACAAAAACCGAAAGAAGAAAAACTCAAGGTATCATTTGGTGATTTTGCACCAGGAGCACATTTCTTTAATAGAGAAACTTGATCAAAAAGGAGAAAATAGGGAAGCAGTGAGAAGAAATGGAGAAGCTGCAGCACGAATATGACACGCTCAAGTGAAATCAAAGTTGCGAGTATTCACCTGCAAACAGAATTAGTTAAACTATTAAGAAAATAATAATTATCAAATTATACGCAATATTGTACGATGTTGTACCCAATTATATGCAATTAAATTTAATAAATAGAATCTCATGATTAGTGGATTCTTACCTAATTAGATTGTAATTTTGGATTTTTAAGTTGTAATGATATAAGTTTTAAGTTGTAGTGATAAATTAAACATTAATTGGAATTTTGCTGCAACCTCAACTTCAGATGGAGAATTTTGAAGCAATAATAGAACAACTTCAGAAAGGATTTTGCACCGGGAGCACATTTCTTTAATAGAGAAACTTCATAAAAAAAAGAGGAAATAGGTAAGGAGACTGAAATCAAAACTGAGAGTATTTGTCTGCAAACAGAACTAGTTAAGTTATTAAGGAAATAATAATTATCAAATTATACGCAATTATTGTATGCAATATTGTACGATGTTGTATCCAATTATATGGAATAAATTTTAATAAATAGAATCTCATGATTAGTGAATCCTTACCTAATTAGATTGTAATTTGGAAAGAGAAAGTCTCCTACACTATTATATATTTCTTATACATGAAGTAATGCAAATATACACAAGAGAATAAAAAATTCTTCTTTATTCCCATCTTCTTACCTACAATTTTCTTATATAAGCTACACACTAATACAGTTAAGTTGTAGTGAAAACAAGTTTATTTGGTCAAAGAATAAAGTGAGAAGAAAAAGGTGAGATAATAACAAAATTGTTTTAAGAAAAAGATGAGGCACTTCAAGAGAGAGGTGAGATAATCCACCAACTTCAAATAGATGAGATAATAACAAAATTGGTCAAAGAAAAAGATGAGGCATTTGAACAAATTCAAAGAAGAGATGATGTGTAGCAACAATTGAGAAAGCGAAGAAGGATATGAATATAGAAATGCAGGACATTGAAATGTTAAAAGGAATGACAAATGTTCTTTACAACACTAGAAATCACTTTGCTTTCGGATTAGAAAATTAGTTTTATGTATTTTTATCTTTTTCCAAATTCTTTCTTCCAATATATACCTATCACTTTTTTGGATGCATCATGCATATTTTTTTTTCCTCGCTTTATATCGCATGGCATAGAACATATGCCACACAAATTTTTAAATCATGAGGTCAATTTCCAATAAGAGATGAGAAGCAAGTTGAATGTTAAAAGACCAAAATTTTCGTTAGAAGCAAGTTGAATGTTAAAAGGCTAAAAAAAATTTCTCCTTAGATGTGAATTTGAGAAGTGATCTTATTGTTATTTATCAAATAATCAAAGTGCATGAACCAGTGAACTTTTGTACAGTATTTATTTGAATAATTTTTATTTTCTAAACTAGTTTCTAGTTTATTATGTGAGTATCGTCATATTTTATTTTGTATGATGATCACTTATTTGGTATGATAACCATATTGGTCAAGTCATTAATTTTAATAATATGTTTACACTATATTTTTTTAAAGGATTTTAATTTGCAAATTGGATTGGAATGGATGAGGCATGTATGCATTCAATGTTATTGAAATGGAAGATTTTTTTTTTTAATCAGCAATAAAGATTTAATAAATAGAAGTAGTAGCAGTACTGCAACCCATTTACACAATTCCTTATACTAGAGAAAGGAGGTTTCCAGATAACATGCCTAAACATAGACATATTCTACACATATATCTGCTAATCTTAACCTCTTTAAAAACAACAAGATGTCAATACATAA
>Ga0123342_1007839_pt1 | contig 13869 bp, 10 predicted proteins | sample Turbeawhitnodule_FD_89960 | JGI IMG/M metagenome (GOLD analysis project Ga0123342, IMG submission 89960) | Root nodule microbial communities of legume samples collected from Mexico - Turtle bean Mexico white nodule | ecosystem: Host-associated > Plants > Roots > Nodule | place: Mexico: Nepantla...
AAATATCAATTAAAAATAGCACTTCTAAAATATCAATTACTTTTTAAAAAACCTACAAATTACAAATTTCTATTTCCACTTGTAAAAATATTCATTTTAAATACATTTATTTTTTTCTTATAAACAATTAAATCTTATAACAAAAATTACAAAAACATTTTTTTTAATCTTTTCAAGTGATAACATTAATAATTTTTGTCCAATCTAAAAAAAATATTAACCATACAGAATACAAATATTCATTTAAAATAAATAAATCTATTCTCTTATAAACAATTAAATGTTAAAAAAAATTAACTTTGTATATTTATTATTATAAATATAAACAATATTTATCTAAACTTTTTCAAATTTTTTTAATCACAACAACATTTTTTTATTTGATTTAATTATAACATTAATAATTTATGTTTAATATAATAAAAAACCTAAACTTTACAAATTTCTGTTTCCATTCTCTAAATCATTCATTTCATACAAATAAATATTTTTCTTAAATGTTAAAAAATTAATAACTATCTACAAAAATTAAAACAATAAATCAAATGAAAGAATTAATTTAATTAACTAAACTCCTTAACATATTTAATTAACTATCTACCAACTTCTTAACATAATTAACTAAACTAAAGTCTAAACAAATTATATTACAACCAACATGAATTTACTAACGCCTTAACATAATAAACTAAAATAAATTCTAAACAATTTATATTACAAAACCATAATAATTCAAACAGAAATATAAAACAGAAATTAAAAAAAATAAATTTACATAAAAAATTTAAAAACCTGAAGATAAGCACTCAAGAACAGCAATAGAGATGACTTATAGGATGAAGAACACACCTGAAAACAACATAAAACAAATTAAGAAACATTTCTATTTCACAAATTTTACAACATAATCGATTATCCCATCACTTATATACACAGGATAATCGATTATCAACGTATAATCGATTATGTTAGTAGGAAAAAAACAAGCATAATCGATTATGACAATAAATAATCGATTAAGACCCCTTTTACACACTTCAGATAATCGATTATGGGTCGAAATTTTTACAGATAATCGGTTACTGGCTTAACTTAATCGATTATCTACATCATAATCGATTATTTTACCTGTGCTATTTCAGCCATAATCGATTAAGCAACAATCAAACACATACACTCACCTCAGATCAACCCAGAGATGAACACAACACTTTGAGATGAACAACCTATACGTAACTCAAGCCCCTACCACACACTATGACTTACAAATCTCTCCAACTACACACTCTATGGCTTCGCTTTCTTTGCTTATCTGTGAATGGAGGAACCAACTTCATGCACCTTCATCGTTTTATAAAGAAACCAGGTTCCACACCTACCTCACCCACTTCATTAATGACCTTTCAAACTTTCACATGGTCAAACGATTCCTGAGCCAAGTCAGGAATCTCATGCTTTCATGTGGCATGCATGCAGGGCCACTGTTCTTCTTGATTCCAGCACAAAAGCAAGGGCAAGATTGTAAGTTCGTGTGGATGATTTGGCACTCGCACTTCACAGTGCAACTTTCTCTTCATCTGAAAGGAGAAGCACAATTCACTCACATTTCTCTTTCCTTCCACCCTCACCCGCAACAATGCATGGATCCAAACGAGGTGGTGTTGTGACTTCCGTCGTCAACAACAATACCACCCCTAGAAGCAAACAACCCCTAAGAGTATTTTTTTTTATTTCATCAAGACATTAATAAATTGATTATTTTTAGATAATAGTAGATAAAACGAACACTTGAATTGATTATTTGTTGTATAAATTAAATTAATTTTTGTTGTATAAATTAAATTAAATTTTTGTTGTATAAATTAAATTAAGTTTTTGTTGTATAAATTAAATTAAATTTAATGTATAAATTAAATTATTATTTTTGTATAAATTAAAATATCTTTTTTATAATTAAATTATTTTTTTGTTCTATAAATTAAATTAATTTTATGTTGTATAAATTAAATTATTTTTTTTCTTTAAACTGTTTTGTATAATTTAAATTAACTTTTTGTTGTGTAAATCAAATGAATATTTTTTTGTATAAATTAAATTAATATTTTTTGTATAAATTAAAATAAATTCTTTTGTATAATTAAATTAAGTTTTTGTTGTATAAATTAAATTGATTTTATGTTATATAAATTAATTTATTTTTTTTGTATAAGTTTTTTTTGTATAAATTAAATTAACTTTTTGTTGTATAAATCAATTTTTTTTTGTATAAATTATATTAATTTTTTTTTCTATAAATTAAATTAAATTGTTTTGTATAAATTAAAGAAAGTGTTTTGTTGTATAAATTAAATGCATTTTTTATATATTAAATTATTTTATTTGTTATATAAATTGAAGTTTTTTTTTATAAATTGAATTAAAATTTTTAAAGTTTTAATTCAGTTTTTAAAATTTTAATTCATTTTTAAATGAAATTAAGTTTTATAAAACCTATGAGTTCGCCACGTCCGACGCATAGTCTATTTTATTTAAACTAAAAAATTTGTGCTGCTCCGCTTAGTCCACTTTTCCCCAAATCAGAAAATGTAAGTTCGCGTTTTACCTTCCTTACACACTTTGCCTCCAATCACCACTCCACTCCACTGTCGCCATCTCCACTCCATCGTTTATCGCATCGTCGTTTCCGCTTCACTGCACTGTGTTGACGCTCCACTCTACCGCTTGTTGTTGTCGATGTCGTCGTCTCCGCTCCACTGCACCGTGTTGCTGCTCCACTCCACCGTTTGTTGATTTCATCATCGTTGTCTCTGCTCCACTGCATTGTGTGATCGTTACTGGTCTGGCATTGTTCACTGGTTGTCTTTTCTTCTTCGATTTTGGTCTTTTATTTTTTTCTTCTTCTCCATTCCCGCTCCCGCTCTAGGTTTTTTTCTCATTCTTCATTTCAACTCTACCTCCATTTTTTTCTCATTCTTCATTCCTGATGTTGAGCTCCACCTCCTGCTTCACGACGGTCAGCTTCCACTCCTTCATCGTCGCTACTCCAACGCCAGAGGTAAAATTTTAAAATTTTAGAACTTTTTTATTAATTTTATTGCTCTGCTGCTCTGTTGCTCTCAATAAAAAGATCCTGCTATTCTACTAAATAAGCCTTATCTTAATACATTTATAAAATTAGTACTATTTTTCATTGAAGAAAAAAAAGACTAAAATAAATTTTTTTAATATATTATTTTTTGTATTGTATGGCCTAGATGTGTCAGACCACATCCATGATAAGAGTGTCTTGTCTCATGGCCCAATACATCTTGACAACCTAGAAATTACCTTCCAAGAAATTCATGTCAGACTAATATTAACACATAATTAGGTACTATATGTCAGACTAATTCAAAGAAATTCATGCTAATTGGACCCAAAACCTTTTAGACTCAATTCGACTCTATAAATAAGTTGACCATACTCATACCAGTGTACGCATTTAATAACATTTATATCCTACAACTATCAAATATCAAATACTAACTTGAATGTCGAAAGGCATTTTTGCAGGAATTACACGTGACAACTACAACTACAAAGATCTATTCGAAAGAGAAACCAAGAAGACATATGTGAACAATACTCTTAGGACGAAATATTCCCAACTTATACAAAAATATTTTTAAAATAATTTCGTTTGCTCGTATTTTTGTTATAAAAAATAATTTCTATAATGCAACTTATTATTATTGGTCAATTTTTATTTTTTTTGAACATCAATGTTAAGTTTATTTTATTTTCTATTTTAAATATTAAAATTTTATTTCTAAAAATAACTACATTTTTTGTCAGTATTATTTTTTTTAGTGAAATATTTTATTCTTTGATTATTAAATTTTCATAAAAAATCATATATAATCTATCTTTTTTTTTTTCTGTTTCCTTTGACCAGCACACAATAAATGAGAAACAGCAAAATGTAATCAAGTAAGTTAGTTCATATTATATAAGGTTAGTGTATATAAAATTGTGTCCAACTAATTAATTGAAGTATAATGGTTTTAAAGAAGGATCAGCTTATTATATTATTACAAATATTATACTAATTATTGCATTATTATGTTAAACAATTGTAGGTGAACATAAACATACATTATTATTATTATTATTATAATAGATAGATAGATAGATATATGCTAATTACATCTATATGTTTCTAATGAGATAAAATATTTAATAAAAATAAAATTTATTACATAATAATTAATAAAGATGATCTCTTTCTAAGTTTCTTAATTTTTTTTTTTTATATTTTAATGTAAATTATTGATGGCATGCATTTGTCAATATAGTTGGATTCTCATGTTCATAATAACGCATAAGATGAAAAATTTATTAAAAAAAACTTAATATGTTTGTGTTCGTATTATTTTATTATATATATAATTTTTATTCGTATTTTTTTACACTAAAGGACTTTTTCATTTAATTCACCAAATACATACGTATATGAGCACGTGGTGTGTAATTAGAAATGTGTTTTTATGAGTAAGAAAAAAACAAAAATTATAAAATCAAATCAGTGATCAAGATTATAAATTTTTAATTCACACTTAATTAAAAACTTATGTCACTTAGTTACGTATCTTAATACTAATCATTTTATAATAAGAAGTCAATATTTATTTCTTGTAATCTCATGCACAAAAAAGGTAACCCCATACTAACGGATGCAACACACACGCGTACGCACTATAATGTTTTGACTATAACTACTTTCTAAAATAAAAAAAATCAATTCAAATTTGTGTATTAAATATTAAATTTAAAATTAAAATATAAAAGGCTGAGTTCTTAAATGAAACAAGATTTCGTGGAAAACACAAGGTCAACTAACTTGTCAATTATCATGATAGTACGAGATAATTATTATAATTACTAATTATCGATAACTAATTGATTTTTTTGTTAAAAGAAACTGTCAATTAGATAGTAACTTTCTAAAATTATTTTATGTAGTGATAAATTGACTATAAATTGATCTTTAAAAATAATTCATTCTAAATTTTAGAGATCTGAAAGTGAGTTAATGCAGTTCAAAACGAGTTGACTTTGAAGTAAATTATTCAAATACTATTGAGTAGCATTTTAATCTTTAAAAATTCAAATTATCATTAAATATAATAAATAATTATAATAAAAACAAACTTATTGTTCGTGGACTACGAGTCAAACTATTTTCGATCTGATTTAAACTTATTTAATCCTTAATTTAAGTGAATCAGATTTAATTTGATCCATATTTTTTTTAAAAAAAAAAATTCAACCAAAATGGACTCTGAACTAAATTATTATGTGGATTTCAACTCATTCTTACACCTCTACTAATTTACCAAGATATATTATACTGCATCATGTTTGTGTAACAATTGACACTTGACTCAATACTCTCTCTCGATGAATGTTGATCAACTCATAGATTTTTTTTATAAAGGTCCAATTTAGATGAATGGTAACTCTTAGGCTTTAAATCAACATATACTCCTTAATTTAACTTTTAATAAAAAAATTATTGATGGTCTCAATTTGTTTGAAAATAAGAAATTAAAGTCGTCACTTTATTCAACTTAATTATGTCTTTACTTTTTCAAATTTAGACTAATACAACTTCATCTTTTAAGAAAAATATTTAGTTTCTCAAAATTATGTAGTCTTTATGGTATAAAAATAAAAAATAAAAACATAATTTCTTATGTAGAAACGTATTTTTCTTTTTAAATTTAAGGAATTAAAATATTTTTTAATGTTAAGAAATCACAAATAAAATGTACCTCAAACTTCATTAGATTAAAAACACAATTAAGTCTTTTATTTATACAAAAAATAACATATTGCACTACTTTTTTATCATTAAAATATAAAATTGTGGGATACTGCACTAGTTTTGTCAATGGATCTGGTTAAGGTTGAAAAAACTTGTACCTTATCTCGTGAATGATAAAAAATAGTGGTGTATTTTATGGTATTTGTACTGTCATGAATTCTAACTATGACACATCGGCTCTGATCTCTTTTCGTGTTATGGCGGGCAATTCACCGATCAAGGATTTGCCGCGTTTAATGAAAAACTTAGAAATAAAAAATGTTACTAGTTCTGTTGAACACTCACGAACAAACGGTTAACCGGAGACTGCCAACAAAGTAATCCTGAATGAATTGAAAAAAGAGGTTTGGTCTGACTAAAGGCAAGTGGGTTGAAGAACTTCTAAAGGTCCTATGGGCCTATCAGTGTACATCGCAATCTATCACCCAAGAAACGTCGTTCAGTTTCACTTACGGAACAGAAGTTATGATTCTGATCGAAGTGGGAGAACTTTCTCTGTGACGTCAATCATTGGACCAAGACCTCAATAAAGAAAGTCTGCTGGTCGGCCTCGACGTCATTAACGAGCTGAGAAACAAAAGTCGAATCAGAGAGGAAGCATGCAAACTAAGGGCAGCCAGACGGTACAACTCCAAAGTGAAGCCAAGAAACTTCAAAAAATGAGACTTAGTATGGCGAATGTGCAGCGACACTCGAAAAGCTGAAGGAAAATTCTCAAGCAATTGGGAAGGATCGTTCCGTATTGTCGACACGGTAGCCGGCAGTGCATATTACTTAGAATATTTGTTAAGAAAAATTGTGCCAAGAACGTGGAATGCCACGCATCTAAAATTTTATTACAACTAATAAACATTGATAGTGTACTCTTTCCTCGCTCAGTTGTTTTATCCTTAAGGAGGGTTTTCGACCCAAAAAGTTTTAACGAGACACTTTAAATACTTTATTCATCTTATTTCCCGTCTTTATACTCATACCACTACGGTCGGTCAGACAATAAGGAGTTTCGACTCCGGTCGCATCTAATAAAAGGATCATTCCTCAGAAAAACTACGAAAACTATGGAGAAAATAAACTCGACCTGCACATATTTTATCGGTCAAACCGATTTGTAACATATCAATTATCGCCCCAAGCGATCAATACAACGTGTGTATATATATATATATATTGCACCTTACGGTCTGACTTAAACTACATTACTTTTACTTTGATTTTATCGCTTAGTTGGTCAAGACAACACATTTTTAAATCAAAGTCGGATTAACATTACTTTTACTTTGATTTTACCGCTTGGTCGGCCAGGACAACGCATTTTTAAATCAAATTCGGATTAGCATTGCTTTTACTTTGATTTTACCGCTTGGTCGATCAGATTAGCATTGCTTTTACTTTGATTTTACTGCTTGGTCGGTCGGAAAAGCATATTTTCAAATAGTTGTAAACATCGAGTACGAATCCAACAATTTGTCAGTTGGCACAACATATAAATTGCGAATACGGAAATACCTTGTTCAAGAAAAATAAAACATTGTATCAAGCCCACACCTCGGGTCCAGGTTGAATACTTTAAGAATCTATGATGACTTCAAACGAAGGCTCCGACTCGACCGACCCCGCTTGGCTGACTTTCCCTTCAACTTCATTATCCACCATCACCTCGTCCGTCCCTCCGCCAAGTGGCATAAGCTTGTCATTTACCACATCATTACTCGAGTCATAGCAACGGTCGTCCGCGGCTACACCATGGAAAAAGGCTACCTGGCGGATACCTTGACGAAAGCTCTCCTCGCTAATCTGGAGCATGAACTTGTGACATTTAGCCACCTCAACATCTAGTTTTTTCTCCCGCTCTTCTCTTTCAGCTTTCTCTTCTAGAAATTGAGCCCTCTCCTCCTCCATCCTCTTAAGTTGAGTGTTCAGTGCCTCCACCATCCCTTCAGACTCCAGTTGATCCTGCCGCATCTTCTCTCTGCACGCCTCAACAGTCTCCACGATCGCCTTCAATGAACTGGCCGACTCTCCTAACTCAGACCTCAACTTGGGCACTAGGATTGTACTAGTCCTTTTAAATTATTCACCAAGTGCCTTATTGGCTCGGCTTTGCAACTCCATTAATTCCTCTATGAGATTTCCGGTGGGGATGGTTGCCAACACACTTTCATCTTCGGGGAGCAAGTCGAAGTGCACAGCCTGTGCCAGTCGCAGAGAAGGACTCAACATTGAAGGTTGCCTGATGGACGACTGCCTACTTCATCACCTGCTTGGGCCTTGGATGGTCGACCCCTCTTTCTACTAGCGACCGGCGAAACCGAGACATCAGTAAAACCTGCTTCAATCGGGACAACGGCTTTGTCCTTCCCATTCACCATCAGACTCCCAAGCTTTCGATTGGTCGCTTGTCACTTGAGGCTATTAATTAAACTACCCAAAGCTGGATCCATCCGTAGGATAATCGCTATAAGGTACATACGAATTAAACCATATCAACATAACAAATACACAGTCAGATGCAAGAAATCTATGTACCATTGAAATCTGCCCACTTCTTGGACGACCCATGTAAAACTATCAGCTCTCGGGTAGGCAGTTTATAAGGGAGCTGGTCAAACACTACCAGAATTGACTTATCCAGTAGTGACATGGATGACCTCAACCAGTTATTAAGCTGGGTCAGATTCTCTGTCCAATGGAAAGGAAACTTTGTTTGCCCCTCCGCATTATAGAAGAAGTCCCAGCCATCCGGCTCCACGAAGATTTTAAAATATTTTTCTTTGAAATTTTTATAAGATGTGGTATAAGCAGCAAACCAAATGCTCCCCGGTCGACTGGATAAGGATAACCAACTCACAGGAGTACTCAGACGGGTATTTTAGTAATATAAGAAGGCTTGAGGGGTGGGAATAAGCTTAAAAAGGTCACAAAGCACTCGAAACGCCTGAAGGGCTGCCCACGACTTAGGATGCAGTTGGGTAGGTGCCACATTAAGGATCCGAAGGACCCCCATAGTAAAATCATCGAAAGGTAAGGTTACATGCAAGTCAACAAAGAAAGTACTATACACAAAGAAGAAATTCTGCGGTGCGTTTTCCCGGCCGTGGCACACGCGGTTGGTGGTCAGACCACAAATATCGGCCATCACCGCATCTCTCGGACAATCGGATCTTATAAATGAATTCTTAAACAAAAGTTGGTCTAAACTATTGGAGTCTTTCACTTAATTGTAGCTTGGACTGCTTGACGATTGACTCGAACTACTACTCACACTACCAAACGCAGTATGGGTCACAAAAGACTCTACATTCACAACATTATGGGAAGAATCCACAAAAGAAGCCATTACTAACCTGAGAATTCGATCACTAAAGAAGAAAGTTGGAAGACTCGGCACGTTCTACAAATGCCCTATTTATAACAAGTCAAGTAAGAGAGAGAATGTCTCACCATTTGATCGGAAGTGTTAGATCTAACGTCATCCAATGGTCAGCACCACTCGGCATACAAGCGAAGCAAAATCTTAACCATCAAATACATCTGAGGGAATAGTGCATCTTGAAACGGCGGCTCTGCCAAACGTCACATCCCTGTTACGCATTTAATACTTCTAGCGGTCCCATCTGACCTCGAGAACTCCAATGGTTATGTTCGACTCTTCATATATGAATCTCTTCAAGCCTGGGGGGCAACTGTACCGCCCGACACCGGATGAGTCTGTCTTGAACACAACGACCGACCGAGTCACAAATTAAATAAGAATCACCAGTTATAAGAGCATTTAGTGTGTTGTAACCGTATCCGAAATATGTGGGAACATCTTCGCAAAATCAGTCAAATACTAATTAACTGAGAGACGTTATAGATATTCCTTAAACATCACACCTCCCTATTAATCAAGGATCACGATCTGTCAATTAATAACTGATATTCAACCCATCATGAAGAAAGGCCATAACTAGCACTATAAATAAAACTTCCATAAAGTTGTAAGGTACGTTTTCTGAAAGAACACCCCAAAAATACTAATACTGACTTGAGCGTCGGAGTGTAATCACAGGTACCCCCAACCGCCTGTGTCCGACAGTGAAAGAAGGAAGCTCGAAGTTACTCAGAAGATCATCAGCAGGCACTGACATGTCACCAAATTGTGTTACTTGGGTCCCTTTTTTCCCTACACAAGTACAAAAAAAGATATATTTTCGGTATTATATTTTTTCCATTTCCATTGTCCTTTCTCTAACTAAGATACGTTCTATGCTTTGATAAATTTTAATAATATCTCTCCCTAGAAAAGGAATTTATAAGTTTTTTACTATAGTCAGTTCCTCACATTATTGTCCTACAATTTTCACTCCTTTAATTTTATTCTTAACCCTTCTCCAATTGAGCATTGAATAAAAATATCTAGAATTTGGATTACCTTTGCCTATCTACTTAGTCCTTGATTTTTGTCTCATCGCTTCCTGCTTATAACACAACACTTTGAGTTTATTAATAAATCTCTTCTCTCAAACTTCTTCTTATCCTCTAAGTTACTCTCATCATCCATCTTGTACAAATCACTTATTTTCTTCCTTCTTAAGTTAATGTGTCAAAACACGTCTCTGTTACAAACAGTTATCTAGAGCACAATAGATGAGAAATACAAGGGTTAGTTATTCATTCTTTGAGTGATTCTATTTTTGATGAATGTAGTAGAAACTATAATAAGGTTTATGGTTAAATAATAGGCCTACTGAGGTAGTGAAGCTATGGAACATAGTCAAGGCATTAGGTGTAACATTTACCAGGGATGAAGAATGAGTTCTTTTGAGATTTTAGTTGGAGGAAAGAGACTTTTTACCGAAGAAACATTTAGGAGATGGGAATAACAAAAATGTCCAATGAAACTCTTAAAGCGTAATATAAGGTGACTACGAGGTGATTAAAAAGCGTTATATAAAAGAAACTATTACAAAGGAAGATATTGAAGAATATAAAAGAAACTATTACAAAGGAAGGTATTGAAGAGTCTAAGTTGGAAAAGATGACAAAAGGTCTTTACTTGACATTTTGGGGAACAAAGAACTACAATAGGTTGATTGTTGATCTAGTTCGGCAAGTGTACCGAGTTAGAAGTAATAATTTGTTTCAAGAAACGGATATTGAAACCACAAAAAAAAGTTCTATTAAAGTTTTAAGGTGTAACATTAAATATTTAAATATATACAAGAGTTCAATTCAAAATATGTTGACAATTTTTGAATAAAGTTTGCAAGTAAATTAAATTAAAAAAAGTAAAAGATTTTAAGAATTCAATTGATAGAATTGAAATTGAAGTTATCTTTTTCATTCGTCTGTATTTTAGTAAATAAAAACATACAAAATTCTTAATTGACATTGATGTAACAAAAAGAGTCATTCACATTGATTTCTCAAATATAAAATAATTAAGATCATCTCCTAAACATTGATTCCTCAACTATTCAACAAAAGTTCTTATCATTAAGAAAAGATGTTATAAAACATTTGTTATATCACAATCTATTCCTAGTATCATAATATTTCAAGTATATTCATTTAGGTCAGATAATCAAAAATACTTACAGTCAAATCCAAGGATCTAAATTAAGAATAAAAGTTCAAGCTTTAAGCATAAAATGAAAATAACAATATCAAATAAGAACAAAATATTGTAGATAAATATCACCTAAATACATAGAAGTTTGAAAAGATTACATTCAATCCTAAAGAAAGGAATTAGCCACTCATAGTAGTCATTACATGCACCAAGATATGATGAAAAGCAAAAAAAGAAGATCCATAACGTTTCTACTTCGTGGATGCTTTCTAGGGTTTCCTCTCTTTCCCTTTCTCTCTGCCTTAGACCTTTTTTTTAACCAAATTATGCTTGGGTTATGTGACATCTCGCTCAAGTTAATAATATCTCACTCAAGCGAGATCATAAAATAAAAAATCCCTATTCTCTGAAGCAGGCTCGCTCAAGCGAGTCTTGGGCGAGCTTGGTCCAAAGAGCAAGTATGCCTCTGGATCATTCTCACTTGGGTGAGATTGGCTCGCTTGAGTGAATATTGAGTGAAATTGAGTTGACTTGGCTGAGTTTGATCGAATCTTGAATGTCCAACCCTTCTCTTTTCAAACTCTTGTCAAGCCTCCATATTAGTCCTCTAGTCATTTGCTCTATCTTTCCTTAAATTTCTGAAAATAGAAAAAATTGGGATTAAATAGTCCCATTAATCTCATAACTCCAAAATATATTATTGAATTCTAAATTCTCAAATTAGGATTGAGTCACAACTTAATCAACAATTAAAATCAATAAATGTTTAGCTTTTTGCATAAAATTTTACTAAATTATGGCACTTATCAACTCTCCCAACCTAGAATCTTGTTTGTCCTTAAGCAAAGTAAAGGAATTCAGACAAATCACACCATGGTTCAATTGTCAAAACAACTCATTCACTAAACAACAAATTAAATTAGAAAATTATGGTGCCTCCAACTCCAATTACAGCAAGATACATATACAATCAATTTCCAGGATAAATAGTTTTAACAATGAAATGACAATTTTATCAAGAAATTTCTTCTCACATTCTCACAGATAAGTGTTTTCTCTTCATTTTCATTGAATCCTAACAAAACACAGTTGCCTTTCATTTTTATTCATATCACAATCACACCAGAACATAAATTTTAAGGTCTTTTACAAGGTTGTAATGAAAATGAGTTTAAAAAATATTTGTTTTCCAAATAAAAAAACGCATACTTAAAATTCTCCATTTGCTTGTCATTCATTGTTCCAACTAATCATCATGCTTAATTTTTATGCACAAATGATTAACTTAATTCAAGTATGGATTCCCCATAATTTCTTTTTCAACTCTTACTCATATCACTTGCATTGTTCTAATTTTAAAACACAAAGTCTAATTTACCATAACTCTAATAGAAATACCAAATACATAAAAAATAAACAATAATAGAAAAATTAAACACCTAAAAATTCGAAAAATAAAACAACTAGATATCCAAGAATAGAAAAACAAGAAAAATAAAAATAAAAATTAAATGATAAAACCATTTATTTTTAAACTCCTGTCAATCTCTTCTTAGTAGTTCATCCTCCTTCATATGCTCTCGTATTAAAATAGTTACTAGCATAATCTACTCGACTTGGCCCCCAGGAAAAGAATATTTGTCCCTAGGCCATGCAACATATGACCCAAACTTGTTCGGGGTCATCCACGGGTTTGGTTGCCCTCGAGGGATACTATTATAAAGCCCCTGGTGGAGGTGCATAAATAAATAAGTGTTTCTTGTGTTCAATCTCAGACATGGTTTCGTCATATAATAAAATAAAGCAAAACAAAATTAAAAAAAAAAACATAACAAATCTAAAAACATTGGGTTGCCTCCTAAAAAGCACTTGTTTAATTTCATATAGCTTGGCACTTGTGTCAATCACGGTGGATGAGCCATTTGTTGTAACATTTTCATAATTACAAATTTAATTCTTTTGGAGTATGGAATTTCAATTTCAATAGTTCCATCATTCCTAATTTCCTTGAGAACCCACATATTTGACCATTTTATCTTTAACCTTCTACGGAGGATTTTTATCTTAGAGCTACTAAACATAATTGGTTGACCAAGTTTAAACTACTCTTTCATTATGATTGTGTCTTGGTGAACCTTGTATTCCTCCTTCAAGCATGATGTAGGTAACTTATTGGCAGTGAGTTTTTTTTTGCCAAAAATTTGGCTACAAGCTCTTTCTTCTCTTCAACTACTTGTGGAATAAACCAATTTATAACTTTCTCTAACATATTTGAAGTGCGTAACTGCTTTTTGGTTCTAAGAAAGGCTTCATTTGATGCATTTATTGATGGCATTTTCATGTGTTCTTCTTGAATCAAAGTAGAAAATAAGGTGCGGAAGCAATGGATGATATGATCAAGACCCTCCTAGGAGTTGTGTTGGTCTTGTAGGTGCATGATGAGTATGGT
>Ga0123342_1007840_pt1 | contig 13868 bp, 4 predicted proteins | sample Turbeawhitnodule_FD_89960 | JGI IMG/M metagenome (GOLD analysis project Ga0123342, IMG submission 89960) | Root nodule microbial communities of legume samples collected from Mexico - Turtle bean Mexico white nodule | ecosystem: Host-associated > Plants > Roots > Nodule | place: Mexico: Nepantla...
GTTCTTGAGGGGATCAAGATCAACATTCTTAGTGTTGGTGTGTTGGCCAAGAGAAGTGTGTCTTGAGGGGATCAAGGTCACTTTCTTGGTTGTGTTGTAAGTGATCTAGGTTTGATTGCTTAGCGGTGTTCCTCAGTGGTTTCTGAGAAGACTGGATGTAGCTCTGGGTTTAGAGTGAACCAGTATAAATCTCTGTGTGCATTTTCTCTATCCCTTAACTCTTTAAATTCAGTTTTGTTATTTGTAAACTGGTATAAACAACCGATTGTTTTTCTGGTGCTGTGCTTTTTGTTTTGTGTTTTGAAAAACTGATTTCTTAATCAAGATATTCTCGAAGTAATTTCATTCAAGGCTTAAAAGTTTTCGAAATCTCTCTTTAAACCATTCACACCCCCCCCCTCTAGTTTAAAGTCATACATTCTAACACCCTTAACCATTTTTGAAAAAAAGTTGTTGACCGAGCTAAATGTGGCTCATACCTGGCTATACCCAAATTGTTGGACATTTTTTCATGCCTTCTCCATTCTTTGTTCCCAGCTCGACATTTTGCCGATTGTGGAAGTTTTTCTCTACTTTTGTTAGGCCAAGCGCTTGGGCCGCCAATTGTGGGTGTCTTTCAATGGTGTATCTAGAAGAGCTTTGCTCACCCTCTTCCAGTCTTCATATAAAACTTCAAAGGTAAATTTCTAAAATTCCGATGTAAGAAAAGGAATATGACCCTTTTGAATGGGTTCCCTTTACATTGGAAAAAAGAGCCAAGATTCCACGGTGCTTAGTGCTTGGAAGACTTGCCCCCGTCAGATCAGGAAGTCTGCAAGTTTCTGTTGAGCCTGAAGGTTGTCTTTGACACTGCCTTCCTTCTAAGAAAAAAGTTCACTGCTAGTGCTCCAAAGGCTTATACTAGTACTCCCCATTCCCTATGCTTAGTGAGACGAACCTTTGGTTTTTGTACTAAGCATTCACTTTTTTCTTTGCACGAAATATGTTGTCCAAATTCAACAAGAAAGAGCTAGAGGAGATGGCCGAGAGGATGAGGGATGCTGCCAACGTGCCCACGCAAAAGCTTAAACTTGTTACCACCACCACCCAAGCTCCAACTGACGATGAGGAAACCACCTCAAGACTGGTCTTTACAAGGAAGAGGAAGGCAATCGCTGCCCCTACCAAGCACTCTCACTCGAATGGGCGTGCTCCCTCTCACCATGTGACTCCTTCCGAAGGCCAGAATCCACCCCGAGATATGATGGTTGTCCGAGAGGGCAAAGCAAAGAGCTCCAAAAGAGGAAATCTATGGAACCCCAGCCTTGACGCTACCACGTTCCTTGAGGAAGTCTTGCTGCGTGCCGAAGAGAAGGAAAAGCTTATGGCTCACGACGAAAACCACTTGGTTCGTGAAGCCATAAGAAAATTCGGTCAAGTCCTTGCCACGTGCTGCTTGGCTGCTGCCAAAATGAAATAGAGGAGGGCGGCATAGGACTTGAAGGCCCAGTTGATCTTTGAGCTCCGCAAAGAGATGGAACTCCTGCAAAGTCAACTCCAACATACCAAAGGTTTACAATAAGAAGCTGAGTGACACTTGGTCGAGAAGACTAAGGAGCTGCAAACCAAGCATAAGAGGCGATTGTAGAAAGGGGCAAACTCTTGCCTGAGGTCGACAAACTTAAAGGGAAGCTGGCCCAAAAAATGAAGAATTTGCCAAAGAAACTGAAGCATGTAAGCAAGACGCCGCCTAAGCCTACTTTGTAGGATTTGAGGTATCCATCAAACAAGCGTCAGGACTCTATCCTGACATTGACTATTCCCAACTCGGCCCGGGTAAAACCGTGGTCGATGGTCAATTAAGGGATGAGTAGACTTATCTTTCAACTGTCTGTAAATCTCTTAATATTTGAACAATGTAAAGCATTTTATTTATCAACACTTTTACCTCATGCACAATAATTGTGACTTTCTTTACTAGTGTATGTCTCACTATTTAACTTAGTAAACTTCGACTAGCTTAAGCTAGTGCATGCCTTGTTATTTAACTTAGTAAACTTCGACTAGCCTAAGTATAACAACTATTGTTAACATATCAATTTAACACTTGGGCTAACTCTATGAGCTTGAAGTAATAAAAATAACAAGGATTCAATACACAAACTCAGCATGAAAAATCATGGGGTTCTCAAAGAACTAACCTTTTTATGAACTATACCCCATAGCTGCAACGAGCCAATGCTCATTCTCGACGTACATAGATGTATTTCACAGACTTGGGCAAGGGTCACATACCTTGACCTCGCCAAGCATTGCTTCGCATAACGCATACTCAGATAGTTGCACCTTTCTAAGCTTGGTCGTCTCATCCTGCGCCAAGAATGATCCATTTATCTCTTAGGGTATCTAAACTTGGATATTCACTCGTACACCGAGTTAACCTCAGTTTATCGTAAACATAAGTGAACAATTCCACTGTGCATTACTTAATCGTTGTAATATGTCATACATATTACATTGGTTGATCCTTTCAATCATTGTAATATGTCACGTTCTAAGTATATATTTTTTAAACTTTTTTTTACTCTAAATAATACATATTACACTAGTTCCTCTTCTCAACCGTTGTAATATGTCATGCTCCAAGTATATATTTTCTTAAACCTTTTTTTTACTCTTAACAATACATATTATACCGATTGGTTCTTTCAATAACATGTGTTAATGTCACATAACCATTACAATGGTTAAATGGACTTTCTTTTATGCTTTATCATCACCGCAAGAATGAGACTTTTAATCAGAATATAAAAAATATATATTAAAAAATATTTATCTTCAAGTACTCTTTTACGTGATAACGAAAATTACAGATTAATTAGGGTTAATTGTCAAAGGAGAACGAATTCAAGATTTAGAAGAAAAACAAAAACCAAAGAGAAACTAAGAGAGAAAAATGAAAAGTAATGAAAAAAATAAAACTTGAGAGAGAAAAAAGAAAATAAGGAAAATATATCGGAGAAACTTTCAGAATTACTTTTTTCTGAATTATTAACTTTTTTACATTATCACAACTTCTAAAAACTTCAATTAACCTAACAATTATAATATTAAAAAATTAGTTTCTTTTTGTGTGGACTTAGTCTACTCAGTTTTTTTTTTCTATTTTTTTAAAGTAAAGCTTAAATCGGTTAAGCTATCATTCTCTTACATTAATTAATATAACATATTATTTTAATATTTTCTTTTGTGTCTCCTAAACTCTCACATAATAGCGTCTTAACTGTTCAATTTTTTTTTATAATGTTCTAATAAGATGAGTTTGACTCACTCTTGTTTCGATCAACACAATATTGTGAAAAGTATTATTTTTTGTACTCTTATAGTGAACATGTTAATGATAAAGTGACGTGAAAAATACAAGATTTTGATTAATATAAATGAATTTTTTCATTTAAATTAATCGTTAAGATATGGGTTGACAAAAATGAATGCATGTAGCACAATTTCTTTGTTCATGAAGCATCGTGTATCTGGCGTGCGACTTCCTTGTAATTTTCTTTTATCTTTCCTAGAAGTCGTGCATTAGTGATGTTTTCAGCCTCGTGTACCTAAACAACTCCTCAACCATCACTATTTAATATTATCTATTATACTTTTAAGCAAAGATCAGTACTTTAGTTATCCAAATTTATTTCTTCTTGAAAAATCACTTTAGTTTGTGGTTTTCAAATTTGAACATGATCACAAGTACACTCATTTGCTATTCAGCAATTCGCTAGACCAAAGTGATGTGTTTGCGATTAGATTTGGTGAACATTTTAGTTTGGTGTAAGAAATAATGATGAATGAAATGAGTGAGTTTGCTGATTTTTATGCCCTCAGCAAGTCAAGGCGTAAATAATAATCTTACCCTTCCAAGGGTTAAATGAGATACCTAACCTCAATCAATATTATTTAGCACTTGTAATTATGTTCACTTTACAATTATCCTAATACCTGATTGGGAAGTGTGGATGCTGTGTATCTCAAGACTAACTAATGTGGTGTCAGCAAATTGAAAGGAAGTTTTGTACTGATGCTCTACTTTTACCCGGGCCAATGAATGTTTTAAAATGATCCATATAGTTTCTTATACAAAAATGGAAAGAACGTATTATTTTGATTTACTTATTCGTTTAGGCTTGTCTTATATTATTTTATAATTTGTTTTATTTTTTTTATTTACATTTACATTTAGTAATTTATATATGCTTTTAGATTAAACATTAAGGTGAATTTTTTATTTATTTTAGAATAAATATTAAGGTGAATTTATATATGCTTTTAGAATAAACATTTACATATATATATATATATGTATTTAATTATATAAATTGTATTTTTATACAAAATAGTGAAAGAAAATAAGTCAAATAAATCAACAAAACTTAGAGCGAGATGAAAGAATTTATGTATGTTAAATGATTTCAAAGAAGACAATAAGATTGTTTTTTAAGCAAGAGGTTAACATACCAAATAATGAAATTCTAGTTATTTGCTGTTTAGGATAAATTCTTTTTTTTTTTTATAGTTTATTGTTACTTATCTTCCTCAAAATTTGTGATAGTTTGTTGATTGTTGAAAAAATTATTTATTTACGTGTATTACTTATGTTTATGCATTGTTTATATTAATTTTAGTATGTTTATTTTTTTATTTATTCATATATGTTGATGTTTATTTCTTACATATCAATATTTTCTTTGTAATTTATTTAACTATTTTCTTATTTACATTTACATTTATATATATATATATTTATTTAATTATACAAATTATATTTTTATACAAAATAGTGAAAGAAAATGCAACAAATAAATCAACAAAACTTAGAGCGAGATGGAATAATCTATGTATGTTAGATGACTTCAAAGAAGACAATAAGATTGTTTTTGAAGCAGATGTTAACATACCAAATAATGAAATTTGAGTTATCCGCCTTTTAGGATGAATCCTTTTTGTACATAACTGTTTATTGTTACTTATTTTTATAAAAAAATTGTGTCAATTTGTTGATACTTGAACAATTTATTTATCTACGTTGATTATTTATGTTTATGCATTGTTTATATTAATTTTAGTATGTTTAAATTTTTTTTTTATTCATAAATGTTGATGTTTATTTCTTATATATTAATATTTGCTTTCTAAATTCTTTATTTTCTTATATAAATTTACATATATATATATATACATTTTATTTTATAAATTATATTTTTATACAAAATAGTAAAAGAAAACAATAAATCAACAAAACTAGGAGCGGGATGGAAGAATTTCTCTATGTTAAATGACTTAAAAGAAGACAATAAGATTGTTTTTGAAGTAAAAATTAACATACCAAATAATGAAATTTAAGTTATTCACCTTTTAGGATGAATCCTTTTTTTTACATAACTGTTTATTGTTACTTACTTTCCTCCTCAAAATTTGTGTTAATTTGTTGATACTTGAACAATTTGTTTATTTACGTGTATTATTTATGTTTATGCATTGCATAAAGATTCTTTGGATATACAATTTATATTAGTTAAAGTATTCAAACATTAAAAGATTAGTTGAATTAAAATAACTAACTGTTATAGTGCATTCAGACAGGAATTTGGTTGTTTGTTTACAAAAACAAGCAGAATAGTCACCACTCCAATGGCATGAACAAAAATTAATAAACATTTTTGTTAATTAAATTTATTGTATCATATTATTTTATCTTATTTTTTCTGTAACTATTAACTTTGAGTTGTATATTTTCTTTAAACTACTGAGACAAAAGCTATGACAAGTACTCGATCATTCTTCATAATTTTAAATATTTCCATGTGTTTATTAATTGTCCAGGGTTACATTTAGATTTTTTATTTATTTTTTACTTTTTACGATAATTCAATTAACGTGGTGTGCTAATTGAGATGTGTTGACATTAAATATAATATTGATCAACACTCATATTATAGCACCTAAAGAAAAGCAACTATGTTGTCCATTTTGTATTGTTTTTTAGTATGTTTTGTTGTCTTACTGGGTATTTCTTTTGTACAAAGTTTCAATTTAACAGTACATGTTATTTAGTAAGTGTTGTTTTGGATATTATTTTACGATTTACAGGAAATTGTTGTAAAATTATTGTATAAATTGAGTGTTAAATAGAGTTGTGAAAAAGTAATCAATATGCTGCATTATTTCTCTAATAGTAATTGTTATAATTCATCATATGTTGCATTATGTGACAAGTATTATGTTAAAAGTGTTTATTTAACAATAGAAAGTAAGCATGCAATGTTTTTCAAAATCATGCATACATGTACGATTATACATTTTAAGTTCTGGTTTGCTGTCTTTAGAACAACGTGTTTACCACTTTCTATATGGCTAACATGCATAATAAGACAATTACACCAATATATGATTTTTAAATTTTCATTCTTCATTACTACCTCATATGCATATTGTATCTGACAGATATTATATAGTTTATTTTTGCAGCTATCAAATGAATTAAACATAGTCACATCAAAATAAAACTTCATTCAAAGAGCTCATTTTATTATGAAAAGTATTCAAATAAACGGTATATTTAATTAATGTATTTTATTATTTTCATAATTAATAAATATTATTTAATTATTTTTCTAACATTACATGTTTTCATGAAAATCTAACATTACAGGTATAATACTTTTGTTTTTTTTATCAATTTTATCTATTGTTAGATTATTTAGTAATAATTGATGTAATTTTGATTTATAATAGACCTCATTCTTAATGTCAAATTGAATATAATATATCAACATTATTTCTCTTTACTTTTTTAATATTATAATATTATAAATTAAGTATATAATTTTACATATATGATCATGTGATTAATTATTGTTATAAAAAAGAAATATACTTCATAGTTCATTTCATTTGATTGTCTTCTAAATGTTTTAAATTATTAATTATTGTTAAATTTTTTCTATATTGTGTTTTTAATATACCAATCGTATCTATTTTTAATTTATATAATTCTTAATTCATTTAATTCTAACTTATAAATTATTGTATAACTAATATTATAATTTAATATATTATATGTGAGAAAAACAAATTTAATGTAATATATATATTTTAAAAAAATTCCCGTGCATTGCACGGTCAAGATACTAGTTGTTTTACCATTCAAAATCAGAATTATTTTTATTTTGTTGAGTTGTTAGTGTTATAGATTTCTAAATTCTATCTTGAAATTATTAGGCAATGATGTCTATCATCTTCACCGCTGAAACGGCTGATTCTATCGAATTGATATATCGTGAATCTTGGAAGATATCCTTCAGAGTGATTTTCTCTGAAGTGTATATATAAGTGTAAACGTAACAAATAGCAATTTGCTCTTAATCTTAGCAATTAAAAGTTGAGTCACGGTATCTAACAACATTCAAGTCATTAGCTTTTCCTAAATACAAACATGTGTGTTTCTTTTGTCTGTTACAGAGGTAATTTGTGACCATTTTAGTAGTCATCACCCAATGAACATGTCTGAGGTTTGATTTGAATCTAGTCAGAACACTAACGATAAAGACAAAACAGATCTAACGTGAAATTGAACATATACATTAGACTTGTCACAACATTTGCATAAGGGACATTTTTCATATATCTTCATTTTAATTTATTTTTTGGCTTTGATCTTTAGATAAATTTCCTCCTTTAAGGGTTGAACGGTATACAATTTTACAATTCTCCATGTTGAACGGTATTAAAAATCTAGATTGATAAGATGTTGGGATAAACTGATACAAGGATTAGAGGGGGATGGGGAACACCAAAGCAAAGAAAAAGAACACCATAAATGAACCAAGAGAGAGGATAAAATAAAGATAGTGTTAAAACAGAAAGAAAAGGCAAGAGCAAGTACATAAATGTGTCTCTATCTTGTGCTGAAATATACTAAAAAAATATAACAGAAAATTTTTGTCTAATCCTCACAAAAGAAAAAAAAAAAAAATCCTTTTAGATGTAGTCATTTAATCAAGACCTAAATATCCTTCTAATGGGCCTTATTGTTGTGAGTCCAAATTCATAAACCTAAAAGTTTAAGGAGTTTATCTTTATGAATATAAACACCCTAAACAAAATTTCTCCTTTCTAGCGTAGTTAGAATTGTACCATTTAAATCGTGATTCATTACAAAAACTCTCTTCGATGATTCACATTTTTCATTGATTTGTTTTGTAATCTAAATCGTAGATTGAATAATATAAGAATAATTTGATTCACAATTCAATATCCATCATGCATGATTTATTACGGGGGAACGAAATGAAAGATCACAAAGAAACAAAGAAGAAGCTTAGTGGAGAAGATGATTAGTAAAGAAGACAAACAACAAAGAAAATAAATAATTGAGAAGATGAACAACGAAGAAGATAAACAATAATGAAGATGAACAATAGAGAGAAAAAACAATAGAGAAGACAAACAACGAAGAAGGTGACAACAAAGAAGACAAATAATGAAAAAATTGAAGAAGAGCAAAGAAGAGGAACAATAAAGAAGACAAACCGCGAAAAAGACATTTTGTCATACAAACAGTGGAGAAGACAAATAACAAAGAAAATGAACAACAAAAAAGATAAATAATAGAAAAATGAATAGCAAAGAAGACTATTGGTGCAGAAGACGAATAATGAAAAACACAAACAACGTAGAACATAAACAATAAAAAGAAAATATTCAAAATAGGAACCCTAGAAAAGATGAACAATGAAAAAAGAATCCAAAGAATGAACAATAAAAAGAGAATGTAAGTAGCTTTTTCATATCTTAGGATAATACTTAAAATTATGAATATGTTTATTTTTCTTTGTTCTTTTTTATTATACATTTTGTAAAAAAACATATATTATTTAAGAATTAATTTTATTTTTATTTTGAAAAAAATGTCAGTTTAAATTAGGGATGGTAATGCGAGGCGGGCCATGCGGGCCTGTCCGCAACCCGCTACCATAAAACGCGAGACGAACTCACTAATCTAGCATGCTGACCTTCTTAGGCTCGCTTCGTAAAACCCGTAGCCCGTGTGAGCCAATATCGGGATGAGGCGGGTTGACTCGCTGGCCTGCATAAATAAAAAATAATTATTATTTAAAAAAAATCATACTCCATTCACTCATTATTATAGTGTGACATTTATTTTATTTTATTTAAAAAAAATAATTTAATGTACTAAAAAAATAATTTTATTTTAATCATTTAAAGGAGTTAGTTTTTTTTATCAACAATAAAAAAAAATAAGAACCACTTTAGGAGTGTTAAAACCCATATACAAATCACACATAAATGAACAATCCATCTTCCCAGAAGTTTGCTACTAACTTTGTACTATAACAAATACAGTCTGACCAACCTAAATAAATCACTTATGTTTAATTTAATACATACAAACCAGGGGATCCAGACACCAATTAGAAAAGGAAAAACAAGCATAAGGGACTTTAAAGGTTACCAATGACCAGACCTTTAGTTGAGCTATGGAGTTAGTATGAAAAGTGACAGTGGATTTAGTTTTAAGTAAAGTCTTATATTTAAAACTTGTTAATAAAAATTAATATAAAGAAGAGATTTCGATAGGATAGTTAAAAAATTAGTCATCTTCATTAAAATATTTTGTAGCAAAACTTTGATAAAATATTCTTATACATTTATATACATATATAGGAAAAATAGATACAAAATAAAATTTTAATTATTTTTAATCAATCCTTCTAACAATCCTCATACTTGAATTTATATTTTTATCTTAATTGAATGAATTGAAATAGGGATAAACTTTTAAGTTTTTAGTAGTAGGAATAAAAGTTTTTTTTATAATTAATGAAATTTTAATTTTTGAAAAAAAAATATTTTTCTTATGCGGGCTGGCCCACAGACCCATGTGTTATCTCTTATGCAGAACTGTTCAGTGAAATGAGTCTGCACTCCTTGTGCGGGGCGGGCCAACCCGACCCGCATTTTGCGGGCCAAACACGAGATGGACCTATGCAGAGCGGGTCAGTCCGCATTGCCACCCCTAGTTTCAATTAGTATATAAAATTTATTATATTCTTTATTTTTTTTTAACTTTTATATAAAAAAAATGAATATTTGTTTAAGGATTTTTTTATTTAATCCTTTAGGTTACACAAGTTTATTCATTATGTATCTTATGATTCATGATACGATTTAATTCATTATTTAAAATATATGAAAAATTATTCATGATTCATGTCTCTATTGAATAACCATGGTTCGTTCAACTACCTATGTGTTAGTACTGCTTAATCTAAAGTAGAGAGGGAATAAATGTCTCGTATTGCTTAAGTAAGTGTAATTCGGAGTTTGGGTGTTTGATGTATGTAATGATGTGCGCTAGATCTAATAGAGTAAAAGAATTAGTCAATAGGAACATAGGTAACTCTCAGAAGAATAATTGACATATTATGAATAATTCTTAATTATTTTAAAGATACTTTTGATATGGACTGATCTATAATGGTGGACGTTACCCATTCTTGCATCATACTTAGATTCTGACTATGTTATTGTACCGGTAAGGATCGTATGACTGATGTCATGTCTCGGTCCCCATCACTAGGCCGATCGCGATCGTGGTCCATATCAATGGGCTGACCGACAACACAAATCCAATTACGCTCAAACAGGATTAATCAGGTTAATTAGAGGTTAAGAGCTAAGTAATGTATTTCTAAACATGGTCCAACTCTTTAATCCGACCTAGTAAGAAAAGCCCATTATAATAATATAAATAGTACACATTCCAAGATTCAAGTACGTCATCATCTACAGTGCTCTGACAACCGAGCGCCGAACATCTTTACTGACTTGAGCGCCATAGTGCTTCTGTAGGTACCCTTTGAGTCTGGACTACGAGAAGTGAGACAAGTAAGGAAGAGTTAAGAGCTTGCAAGTAAGGAAGCTGAAGTACAATCTGATCAACCGAAGATACAATAAAAATCCTCTCAATAATTCTTTAGGCCCCAACTCCATTTGAGAACAATTATCAATTGGAAAACTTTGTCAATTTTGAAATGTTAAGTTGCAACTTATAGTTGCTTTGTTGACAATTCAAGCAAAGTATGCTTGTTGCTAAGAAGGAAATCTAATTATTGATTTGGATTTTTGTCATAAAAAGGTTTTCATATTTTGTTACAACCTTACTATAATTTTCTTAAGGACCATGTCCATCCTGAACTAACCAAGCATACTGACGTTAAGCATATGAAAAAAAAAAAATCAAAAGAAAGGATCAAGGTGCAAAAGATTGATACAAGGGAACAAACTTGTTTACAAAGCCTATTTTGAAAAGTAAATTCATGCAATGTTTATACTTGCTTAACATTAACTGCTGGTAGTTGTTGTTGTCAACACTAATTTGGAAGAAGATTAAAGTCAAGGTGATATTTGTTAGATAATTTTGTAACCTTTTTCATACGTTGGTGTCTCTAGTGGGAGGTCCATTAAAATAATCTGAAGCTTGCACATCATTGCGTCCAATTCTAAAGTCGTCTCACCAATTAAAAGTATATTATGCTATTTTTTTAGTTATAGTTAGAGTTAGTTATTTATGTTAGTTTCTCTTGCACTCTTATCTATATATAAGGGTACCCACATAACTATCTAAATAGATAAAGATAGTAATCCTTAAAGTGTTTTTCTCTTATTTGAATCATTTGCATCGTGGTTGTCCAATGGACTAGTTCAATAAAAATATTTTTTTTCTTGATATTTTTATGTTCTTTCTTCTTCATGATTATTCATAGTTGTATTCCATTTGAAAACTTGTGATTATCTTAGATCTTGGATATTTGATAAACATCTGCAAGTTTATTATACGAGATAAAAAAAAATTAAGAAAGGAAAAACATAACTTCTTATTGTTAGTTGGATTTTTTTTTATGTTTCTATTATACATTATTAAGGAAATGTATACCTTTATTTTATATTATGCTTGGATGACATTAGGTAGAGGGATTTAGATATTTTGATTGTGTAGACTAAACATTCTTAGAAATTTTGATTGTGTAGACTAGACATTCCAATGTTGAAGAGGAAAGGCTCTTTCTCGGTAAACATTTTTACCTTATTCTTTTGTATTGTTTGATTCTTGAAGGAAAAAAAAGGTATTTTAGTTACTTTTCTAAGAATAAAGAAAAGTCTTTGTTTGGAAATTTAAGAAAGATAGTCCCAAGAGATTACTTACAACAAAAAAAGTGGTTTTTAATGACCACCAAAATCGGTCACTAATTCGGTTTGCAAGTGTAATAGTGATCAAATATAGGTGGCAACGAAAATCGAAGTGAGTTTGGTCAACCCAATTTTAGGAGATCAATTTAACAACCACAAACTGGTTAGAAATTCAGTCACTAAATCGGTTGCTAAAATAAATGGAATCAGCGACCCACTTTTTTAGTCGTTAATGGGTTAAATAATTAAAATAAAATATTTTTTATGGTTAATTTAGTGGCTAAATGAGGTTTGTGACGAAAAAATTTCTGATGCTAAACTACTTTGGTGTTTTTTTTTATTTCTCTTGTTTCAATTGACAAGATTTCGGTCTAGATGCCAACACCGTATCAAGACCCCTACATCTTCCTAGTCCTGCCCTTTGGCATTATCTAGCAGCTCCTAAGCCATGTCCTGCAACATCATAATTGGCTGCAAGAAAAGCAAACACCCGCACAACCCCAAAGACAAGATAAATGCTCCAACATCCCCCTAAAAAAATTGCATAGCTCACACCATTTGGCAATCCACTTCAGCAATAACTGTTGGGTTCAATAGAGTCAAAGTTCAAGAGGGGGGAGGGGAGGGGGGGTGAATTGAGCTTTTAAAACTTTTGCATAGATTCAGTCTTTTTGCAGAATAGAGGAAAAGAATCTATTTATTTAGCAATTAACAGATTTATTTTTATTCTGCTTAGTATATTAAGACATTTATATCAGTTGTATGATTCTGTGATATTAAGCAAGTTGATCAGCTAACAATGTTCACATTAATTTCTATGGAATAAAATGAAACAACAGAATCAATACAATACAATCTTTGAATACACAGTCAACCTTTTGATTGAAACTTGTCAATTAATTGAGTTAACTTTCACTGAACAATGAACTCCAATTATGTTCAACAACCCATACAATATTTCACAGAAGTTTCAAATTGATTTTTCAGAAAACAAGAACAGTATGAACAAACCCAGAATGAACATATTCAATTTTAATTGAACAGGTTTATTTTTCTGACAGATCAGCAAACGAAACAATAAATGAGTGCAGAGATTAAGAGAGATTTGAACACAACGAGATTATACTGGTTCACTCAATTGAGCTACATCCAGTCTCACCTAATCCAAGGTGAAATCCACTAAAACACAATTCAAATCAATTACACAGCCACAGTTCTTGAACTCTACAAGAACATGACACACCTTGCTGAAAAACACTATTCCAACACACAACTATTCAAGAAACCCTATCAAGAAGAGTCTTACAATTACACTTTACAAAGAATTAAAAGATTAAATGAATACACCTGGATGAGAGCGCAGAAAACTGTCTTAGACTAGTAGAACAGATTGCACACAATGACAACACCTCCAACCAAACCTTAGAACCAAGCAAGAACAAGCATAGTTTTTGGTTTTGAAAAACTTTTAAGAACTCGTGCTTATTCAATGAAAAATGTTAGAATGGATGGCTTTAAACTAGAGGGGGGTGAATGGTTTAAAGAGGGATTTCGAAAACTTTTAAGTCAAGAATGAAATTATCTCAAGAAACAATTGATAAGGAATCCAGTTTGCCAAA
>Ga0123342_1007841_pt1 | contig 13867 bp, 4 predicted proteins | sample Turbeawhitnodule_FD_89960 | JGI IMG/M metagenome (GOLD analysis project Ga0123342, IMG submission 89960) | Root nodule microbial communities of legume samples collected from Mexico - Turtle bean Mexico white nodule | ecosystem: Host-associated > Plants > Roots > Nodule | place: Mexico: Nepantla...
CCAAATTGCCCCCCAAACATCATTAACCGAAACAGATGCCTGACTCAACCTGAATTGAATAAAATTTTGCATTGGATCCAAATGGATTACGAACGACACTCCAAGCCACTCAAAGCAAAGGCATCAGACCCTCCAAACAAAGTCACAAACGGCGAACAAGTGACTCGACGACTCATCGACCTTCCCACACAAGCAACATGCAGGGTTTTCAACCACCATCCCGCGCCTTACCAAATTTAGTCAATATAGTAATTCATTATATTTTTTCTCTAAAATTAGTTTCTATTTAATGATTTTCTAATAATGATATAATTTTATTATATAATATTTAACCGTCCTCAAAATGTAAAATATTATAAATTTAAAATCAATAATTATTTTTATTGGAACTAAAGTTATACGCAATTGTAAATATTAAAAAAAACTAATTTTATTTTAGTTATATAGATTATATTAAATAAAATTAGAATACTCATATATTGTAATTTCTTTTTAAAAAAATTGCTATTTTTTCTTGTTTTACTTTTTTTATGCCTTTTTCTTTCTTAGGTTAAGTGTAACTACTCAATTAACTTGTCTAAGATTATAGTGATTTAAATGAGGTGTTTTTTTTTAATATTTTATTAGTCAAGTTAAAAAGTTTATAAATAAAAAAATTAACTATTTAAATTTTATAAAAAAATACCACTTCTTTACAGATATACTTTTTGTCTTTTTTTTTATGTTTCTTAGGATCAATTTATCATTTCAAGATTTATGTTTGTTATAGGGATATTACCAAATAAAAGAAGATAATTTACCAATTAAAATTCGGTATGGAGTAAGTTTCTCGTTGTTATTTTTCATGCATGTTAGGTTGTTTGCAATCTAAAAGTAGAAAATTGCATGTGGGATGTAATGGATAAAGATGAATCTACTAATTTGAAATTGTAATGATATCTTCAGTTTGATTATTAGGATTTGTATGAATAAGTTTGAGCTTCATATCCTAAAGCCCAAGACTTGTTGGAATTTGGATGAAATAGATGGAGTTTTGAGATAAGAAAATTTAGTTAAATATTGATAACAAGGTAGAAGATCTAGATTACCTGAATGACTTAGTTACATTCATATATTTTATGTAGGAATAGTATTTTGATGTGTATTGTTGACTTTTGTGTTTTAGAAATGATAATTGTGATATATTAATTATGATTTAATATTAGAAAGATTGTTGGGAAGTGTTTATCAATGTTCTTGTATTGGAGTTTGAGTTTAAACTATTTTGATTTTACTTTTATTTCATTATGAGAGATTTTGATTTGAATAAAGATTAAGTATATATAAACTTTGTTGGATCAAATTAGATTAAGTATATAAAGAAATTGAATTTAATTAAAGTTGTTTAATTGAAGTGTAAGTTTTGAATTTGAATTCTTTGAAAAATGAGTTGTTTTTGTATTGAATAATGAAAATGTACATAATTTTCTTTCAAGTGAGATATCTATTATTCAGACAAAGTTGAGATAATAGCCAAAGTTGTTTTCAATTTAATTTTTGGTCAAATAAATTATTTTCAATCAAGCAAAAACTAAATAGTACTTTTGGAAAAAAATCGTCATTCAAGTAAGTAACTAATTCAAAAAAAATAGTGTTTTTTTAAGATATATATATATATATATATATATATATATGTATATATATATAGAAATAATCTGTTTAAAATAATAATACTAATTCTTAAAATTTTATCATATATGATTTATATTACATGCCTAAAGTGTCTCTAAACATATAATTAACTGTTTTCCTCTCCATAAAAAGCAACACCCTTTCCCAATTAGAAAGGATCCGAAATTGGACATAGTATTAACTTAATTTATCCATATAGTGGATTAAAGCTAAGTGTAAAAAAAGAAGTAACTATGAAGCACAGAACCATGCTCTAAGTAGTTACTACTACGTACTTGCTTAATTATAAATAAAAGGGAAGTAAACCAAACATTATTCATAGCTATTAATACTAATTAATTACTAACATCCACCTAAATGTATCATTTTTTACTTTCAAATTCAATTCAAATATAAAAGAATCAATTGTATGTACCACGAATTAGTGTAAAGAGAGAGAAATATATGTACTTGTTTACTTATAAATTATTCTTATAATAAGTTTATTAATTTTAATTATATTGTTTTTAAAGTCGTTTATATTATGATTTTTGTTTGTTCACATTGTAAAAAATATATATGCTAAGAGTGTAATAAGTTGAGTTCGTTTATTATTTCCTTTGTATATATATAATACTATTTATGATATTTTTTTCTAATTGTATATCTTACATAATTTTATTTTTATCTTTTTTATTTCTCTTTTTATTTATGTTTTTTCATCAAAAGAAGTTATATAAATATATGATTTATAAAAAAATCTTAAATATTCCATAGAGATTGAATAATAAGTAGGGAACCTGGACTTATTTATCAGGATATTTTGCTGATGTCACTATTAGAAAATTATTAAATAAAAAATAATTTTATAAATAAAATAATTAATTATTATTTTAATTAAATTAGATAGTATTTCATAAATTAAAAAAATTATTGTATTAAAGTAATTTTTACTATTAACTAAAATTTATAAACATTAGTATTTATGATTTTAGTTATTAATTTTAAAATATGAAATAATATATTAATAATTAATTAGATATCAATTTAAAAATTAATTTATAATTTTTTATTAATAAATAAAATTAATTTAAATATAAAAAATTTAACGTATAAATAATATATAATTTATTTAATATAATAATTAATTATTTTTTTCTAAAATTAATTTTTATTTTTTATAGGGTTATTTTCGTTGACCAGAGAGGACTTTCTATGCTAAATAAATAATAATTGAAAATGGTCATTTTATATATATAATTACAGTATATTTAAAAAGGTGAAACTCTCAATACTTTTGTACGTTTGTCTTTTCAAGCTTTTCCAGCAAGATTTGGAATTAACCGCAAGATTTGGCAGCGACGTTTGGTGGTTGGCAGCTGTAGGGTGTTCGGAGGTCCATCCAAGCTGCTCCATTTGGGTGTTTCAAAGACATGCAATTAAGTATTCAAACCCTAACTCCTAAAATTGAAACCCTGATTGTGGATTCTTCTAATTTGATTCTGTAATTGCTTTTCTAATTTCGACATTTTTTATGTAGTATTCTCTTATTTGAATCACTTATTGTTAGCGTTGATTATTGGTTGTTCGCGTGGAGGGTCGTGGAGGAGAAAGCTAAGTTGGAATTCGCTTAGAGGTGATTTTATTTGGGAATTTGTTTGTGTTGATTATTGGCTGGTGATTTCAAATTAATGCAGCTTTGTGTTTTGTTATGTTTGGGTGTGAATTTCATTTTGTGCATTGGTTGTGAATGGTTTTGATGGAGTATTTAGGGCCTTTGAGTTCCGCGAGGATTAAGAGGGAAAACGTTACTGTTAAAACTGCTTAATTGGGCAATATGGTTGATTGAGTGAATTAATTGAGTTAATTGGGCAAAGTTATGAGAGAGCAAAGGTAATTGGACAAAGTTGAGAGGGCAATATCTGTTCTCATTTCTGTCACAGGTTCTTCCAATTCAGATGGCATAATGACGTTTCTGGCAACCCTTTCTATCTTCCAAATTTTCAATTTTTCCTTGTTTATTTTGGTGATCTTATCTTTATGTTTAATTTACTTGCGTTTTGTTTTAGAAAAATGTTTTTTGACACAGACAAAAACACTACTAATTTAACCTATTTTAATAATATAATAATATATATTAATAATTTTATGGTGGTGTAACTAATATACAATTTTCTCGAGATGAGGTGAGATGTGTTTTTGAATTAGGTAAATAGCGTTTGATCCGATCTGCGCATGGTCACATTAATTTTAAATCTACCCTTGTTGAGAGAGAAACTCTCAATTATACAACTCATAGAAGATTGGCCGAAAAAAGTACGAAAATGAAAGGAGGGAAGTTACCACAAACCCTAGTCATTTATGTTCCATTAAATAGAATAAGGGAGCACGAGCCCGCAACCACTGCAAGTCAACCCAACTGTTTCTGAGGATAATTAAAAACATCATGCTACCTTATAATAATGTTTGTTGTATTCATTTCCTTTATTTCTTTTCCATGTAAAATATTATATCTGTTTAAAATGAACACATTTTAGATGCCATAATTAGTGTAAGAAGGTTAGAAAGTTAGACATAAAAAAATAGTAAATTAAGAATAGTTAGAAAAATATAGGAGTGTGGTTCTACTATGTTGGCTTTAGTGGCTGGTGCAAGGCTGGCCTGGCTAAGGTTTATGTTTTGTCACGAGATATCCGTTTGTTTTTTAGTTCCGTGGCTGTGATCCTGTTGGTAGAAACAACTGCAAAAAATAATGTGGCAGTGATGTTGTATCAAATGGGACAAGTGGGAATAGTGGAATAGGAGCAGAGGTTTTGGAGAGCACTAGTTTGTGAATTGTGTTTGAATTTTGATGTACTAAAGAAGATTTGAGTTTGGAATGCATGCTTTTGTTGGTTGGCTTAACTCAGTCTACACACTAGATTTGTAAGTTAGAAAACCAGTTGGTATCTGTAAAGGCCTATGGCTATAAATAAGAATGTGTGGACAAAATGTTTAAGTTTAATTTTGTAACTTTAATTCTGTCAACTTCATTTCATCTTTATCACTCTCCTTTCAAAGTTTAAAAGTTATCCAAGGGGGACCAGGAACAAAAGAGGAAAACATGGGTTTCCATAAACTCTGTGGTCTACTTGCTTTTCTTCAGTTTGCTTTTCAGTAGAAGGGAAGAGTGAGTGACTCTACATTCATAAAGTGTGCCCCAGAGTTAGGTTTTAGCACAAAGGAAGGTGGAATAAATAAGATACCATTTGTTTTGTTATATTATTATGTTAATGAATTATTTTATCTTTATTTTAAATATTATTAAATTAGTAAACAGTTATTACATATAAATATCTATCTTTCTAGCTTAATTAGTAATATCGAATTCGTATCTTAAATGTAATAAACAGTTGAAATGAGAGAGTTTTGACTCGTACTTGTTATGAGAGGTCACAGTTGGAGGAATGAAGACGCAGAAGGTGGGAGGAAGTTGGAGATGGGTGAGTGGTTGAAGAAGATAGAGTTGAAGGGAGGAGATGACGGAGGAGCAGAGGTAGTGATAAGGTAGAATCAAGGAAGGAGGGAAGAAGGAAAAGGAACCCATTTGTGAATCTCAGGGGTCAGGGTTTGGGCCAGAACAAGAGGGCCAAGAAAAGTCGTCATATAAGGACAAAGTGGGTGGTGAAAGCATAGGGGTGCGAGAAGTAATAGAAATTGTTCCACTATGCCTTCTCTTTGTAATATGTTATCTAAGAGTGTTATTAAGAATTGTTTCACTTTACTCCATTCTTGAAACAAACAGGAGGAAGCCAGAAAGCTGTAGGAATTGAGTAAAATGAGATAAAGGAGAGTGAGATCATAAAGGATGATCGGTGGTCATGGATTGAATTTTTCAAAATTCAATCTAGATTCAATCTAGATCCAATAAAATGGATTGGATTTAAAATCCATATCCATTTTAACTATATCAAATTTATTTGGATTTTTTCAAATTCATTTAAATAGATTAAATACATTTTGTCAATTAGATTAAATCTATTTCGATCTAGACACGGGTTGACTTGGCTCAACCTTCGCTAGACCTGGACTCGGGTAAACTTAGCAAGACTTGGAACCAGGCCGACTCGGCTTGACCTAAACCTAGATCAACTACGCTCGACCTGGGCCCAAGTCGACTCGACTTGAAATGGGCCCAGGTCGACTCGACTCGATATGGGTCCAGGCCAACTCGGCTCGACCTGGGTCCGAGTGGACTTAGCTCTATTTAGGCCCGGGGTGACTCAGCTCGACTGGACCCAAGCTAACTCGACCTGATATCAGGCTGACTCAGCTCAACATGAGCTCGGACCCACTCGACTCAACATGGCCCCACTCAACTTGGATCTGGGCCGACTCAGCTAAATCTAGGCCCATACCAACTCGTCTTGACCTGGGCCCGGGTCAACTTGGCTTAACATGGATTCAGGCCGACTCAACCTGGTACCAAGCTGACTCAGCTCGACTTGGACCCAGATTCAGGTCGAGCCAAGTCTCTTCGAGCCCAGGTCAAGCCGAGTCGAGCCGACCCGACTCAACTCGACTTGGACCCGAACAAACTCGACCTGGTATCAAGCTGACTCAAGTCAACATGGATTCAGATCCACTCAGCTCAACATGGACTCGAACCCACTCGACTAAACCTTGACTCGGGCCAACTTAGCTCGACTTGAGTCTGGATTGACTCGACTTATTTTATTTATACTTTAATTATTTATTTTATTAAATATAAAAAATATATAAATAAAATATTAATAATATAATTATTAAAAAATAATAAGTTATATTTATAATATTGTTAAACGTAAAAGTTGTAAAATATTTAAAAGCGAAAATATAATCGATTATGTGATAAATATTTTATCGTTATCATTATTAAAGTTGTACAATATTTAACAGCAAAATGTTTATAAGAGAAAATTTTTATTTTATTTTCGTAATTTATGTCTTGTTCTTTCACTTTCACTATTTTTTTCTATTGACGTAAATAGTATATTGGAAAATCAAAACACAGGGTAAAAGTGGCCAAGAGAAAGAGGGGGATATAATAGCTTTATCATGAGAATTTAATATTTAAATAATGTAAGGGGGATTGGGGAGATGTATCAAAAAAATAAAAATATAAGAGCTTATCCAATGTGAAAAGGTTGAAGTGACTTGCATAAAAGAAACAAGAAAAAGAATGTATAGATGAGAGATTATGAGGGAGCATGGAGGAAGTGAGATGATTAATAATTTCATTGAAGAAATACAAATTGAAGATATACCTTTGTTGGGACGTAGATATATATGGTATAAATGTACGTAATGGTAGTGGAAGTAGTAGAATCAATAGAATGTTGGTATCTTCATCATAATGGTTGGACACATGGAGGGCCAGTGTACAATATGTCTTGCAGTGGGACTATTCAAACCATTTCCTTAATCCTCTTAAAGATGAGAGCCAAAACCATTTAGAGTTTTAGATTGTTGGTTGGAGGATAAGGACTTTTGAGAGGTGGTAAAAGAAGAATGAAAAAGTTAATTGACCAAAATCATAGTGTGTTTGGTAGGGGAATGAATCTACTACACAATAGATTGATTGTTATCAAGTAGTGGAAAATGCATGGAGTAAGAGAAAATAATTCTTAATACTTAAAGTTGACTATGAAAAAGCTTATGAAAATGGGGTTTATTGCAACAACAAAATTCATTTTGGAGTAAGATCCCCAAATCAAAGTATGGAGAGTGGGATGTGAGTAAAATTAATCAAAATACACATCAAACTTCTATATAATTGAAGGATTTAAGGACAATGTGTGTGGAAGAAAATAAAAAAAGGTTGGTTTGATGAAAACACTACAAGAAAACTTGGATATGGGAAATAAGTGAATTTCTAGTCTAACAAATGTGTGGAACAAAAACAATGTCAACTATTTGTTTAAGGAAGTTGGAAAATATCCTAAGTAGAGTGACTATTAAGTTAAAAAAAAACAAGTTATGTGAAAATGGAAAAAAGACCATAAATGAAGAATATTGTGTGAAATTTGCATACATTATTAGAAAATTATTAAATATAAATCAATTTTAGAGACAAAAAATAATTAATTGTTATATTAACTAAATTAGATACTATTTTGTAGACTAAAAAAATTAATAATATTTATATTAGTTTCTATTATTGATAAATAATTTATAAATTGATATATAATTAACTACCAAAGTTTTAATTATTAACTAATTAGATTTTAAAATTGATAGCTAAAATTTTGATAACTAATTAGATATCAAGTTAAAAATTATTTATAATAATAGAAACTAATTTAGATATTAATAATTTTTTTTTAATTTTTAAAATAATATTTAATTTAGTCAATTTAAAAACTAATTATATTTTTTTTAAAATTATTTTTTATTTAATATTTTTTTTTATAGTGATAGGAGTTATTACAAGTACAACAATCCATTAATCAATATACTAGAGCATGTAAAGTGTTATGTGAAGCTAAGGTAACATTAAAGATAAACTTTTTCATTTGGAGAATGTTCATGAACTATCAACTAGGAATCAACTATTCAAGTGATGAATCTTCCTAGTGAATAATTATACAAGTTGTACAATGCGTAAAGCTATACTAAAATCATTGACTCGTTGTTTGATGTTCACTTGTGTTATGTCAAATTGGGTGTGAAAATATGACACTATCATTATGTTATTTATATTTATATGAAAAAGTTTATCTATTTTATTTTAATAACTTATAAAATAGTTTTTATTATTTTTTAAAAGTTATAATAAGCTTACAATAAGTCAACTAAAAATAGTTTTTATTATTTTTTAAAAGTGACCTAAATATAATTTATTTAATAAATACGCTTACAATAAGTCAACTATAATGCAATATGATCACTTGTAGATAGCATACCACCTGACCATGTCTACATCTTAGCACTTAAATAAATTCTAAAAGAATTGTGGATTTATAAAATAATTATAAATACATAAATTATTTTTTTATGTAATTAATTAAAAGCGTTTACTTTATATTTTAAAATTATAATATTGTTTTTTAAATGTTGTTTAGGGATTTAGTTTTTAAAATATGTAGTTAATTTGTTTTTAAATGATAAATTTTGAATATTTTTAATCAATTTATTTTATTTTCGATATTTTCTTTTAAATTACATAACCTAAGTCCAAATTAAAAAAATACTTTCAAAATCTAAATCGTTACAAAATCCAAGTACATTATAAAAACAATTCAATATTTAAATATACTTTTTTAAGAATAATACTATTATAATTGAAATATATAAATCAAGTACTTTTAATTCATTTGCGTCAATAATTTTAATTGTATATCTATAATACAAATATAAACTCAACTTTTTATATAATACAAAAGAAAATCACCATTTAAGTCAAGTTATAACTTTTTTAAACTAAAATTAAATGGTTAGTGACAATTTTTAAAATAAATGAATTTTTAGAATGAAATAGTCGGTCCAACAACAATATATCCAAATCCATGATTTTTAAAATTTACTCGAATAAGTAAATTTCATAAAAAAATAAGTAATTTTCGTGGAAAACCGCAATGAATCTATCCAACCTTCTCTTCTTTAATTAATGGAGCTACATAATATTAGAGCTACGTAATATTATTATAATATTTGAATATATTTGGACAACTTTTTTTTTCAAATATCATTATTTTCACATTTATTTTTCCATTCAACATTTTTTTTATTTTTTTATTTAGCATTATTTATGAGATTTTTTTTCAGATAACACTATTTCCACTATTAAATATTTATAAATTATAGTGAATTTAAATATTTATAAAATTGAAATAGAAGAAAATTTGAAAATTAAAAATAAAATATAATTTTTTTATGAAGAAATATCAATACAAAGAGAATGAAATAAAATATTTTATAAGTATTTTGATGTAAGTAAATATTATGAATAAAATAAATGTAAATCCTACACCCCGAAAATTCTAAACTCTAAATTCTAAACCCCTAAACCTCAAACCATAAACTTTAAACCACAAATCCTAAACTCTGAACTTTAACCCACAAACCCTAAACCTTAACCACAAACTCTAAATCCTAAACCATAATCCCTAACCCTAACTCATAACCCCCTAAACCCTAAAAAATTATAAGAAGTATTATAAAATTATATTTGTTATTATAATTTATGACAAATATTTATATATAACTCATTATTTATAATAATCAATCAATTTAAATATATTTTTTTCTTAATTTTTATTTTAAAATTATAATTTATACATTTATTTGTTTTATTAAACCTAATAATAAATTTATTCACTTAATTTTTTTTTATTATTACATACATATCAATGAATAACTTAATTTTTATTATAATTTTTTAAATCATTCAGTTAATAACTTTTTTTAAAAAATATCCAAACAATTTTATTTAATTTTTACTATTATTTATTTTGATTTTTTTTAAAATTTTCTTCTATTTTAATTTTAGAAATATTTAAATTTATTATAGTTTTATAAATATTTAAAAGTGAAAATAGTGTTATCGAAGGAAAAAAAGTCAGAAACTGTAATAAAAAGAAAAATAAAAACAAAGGATGTTGGATGGAAAAATAAAAATAGTGTTATTTAAGAAAAAAAAATCTATTTAAGTAATATAATAGAAAAAAAAATAGAAAAAGAAAGAAAGATTGAATAAAATAGTTAATAAACCATTGTTGTAGGGTGACACATAAATCTCACATAAAATAGTTAAGCCCTTCATTTGATTGAGAGGTCCTTTGAGTGGCAAAAGGAAATTAACTTTTCTCTACTTTAAATACGATGCCAAGTGGAAATGAAAATTTTACTACTAGTGTAGAAACTCCATTACACTTTAATTCTAGTATTATCTTCGATAATTATACTTATTTCACTTAAATTCATTTTTTCCCTATAAATATATAACTTTTCTTCTTATAAATTTTTTATTGCAAACTTAATTGTTCAGTTTTTCAAAATTAAACATTTAATCCACAATTAATTTATTAGTCAATTATATGAATTAAAATTATTTATTAAATCATTACAAGAAAAAGTGTTTTTGGTTTCTAAAATGATAAAATTAGTCACTAGCTTAATTGGAGACTAATTTATAAACTAATAGTCCCAAATATATAGAAACTAATTTAGTGACCAATTATATAGAAACCAAATTAACAACCAATTATATAGAATATAAAAACTCATTTAGGTACCAAATATATAAATATAAAAAAAATGTTCACTATATTGGTATCTAAATAATATAATTTATTATAAGATATTATTATTATTTTTTTTATTTTTTATTTTTTTTTATGTTTAGTACTATCACCTATTTTTATTTTTTATGTTTAGTCCATGCTAAGTAACTTCAATTAATAACTCATGATTGAGCGCAACTACATCAGTGGTATCTTTTTGAACACTCAACTGATACGAAATGCCCTCAAATGTTGGTATATAAGTATGCAATCACAACCTAATGCAATTCTCATCAAATGCAGGCACTTTTAGACCCGTGAATGCATCCTCAATCTGTTCGACAACTTCAAACCTGAACAAGGGAACAAGTTGAGTAAGTTGTGACACAGAATTACAGATAAGCATTTGAAGTGTAAGTGAAAGTTGACTCACCACTTGACTGTGAATTGAAGATTATGCAGAGACTTTAGAATCAACTTCATTTCATCAATCTTATTTTCAAGTTCAAATTGCTGCAACATATGAGAAAAAAAAATCTTTATAAATTTCATATAATTTGCATGTTTTTGAAACTAATTCAATCCAATTCAATTCAATTCAATTCAATTCAATCCCAAGAAGAAAATAAATAGAAAGTAGCATGGATTGTTAGTGTCAACTACACCTTTAAATTTTTGTCTAGATTTTCAGCAGCCAAATTTGAAGAATCATCTTCTAGAATTGAGGAATCGATGCCTTCTGGAGCCTTATATATGTTTTTCTGATCCTGTAACTATTAAAAGTTAATATAAAAACATGATAACTACATGAAACCCCCGTACTACTCCGCATTTGACAAATGGATGGTTAATGAAGTGGATATAGTAATAATTAACCGTCAGAGTGCACAAAGTAATTTGCCACAAACAGTATAAAACACAAACAAGTGCTTAATTTCCAAGAGAAGCAAGAAGGAAGCAACAACCTTTGATGATTAAACTGTAAAGAAAACTCAAATTCTTCAAGTTTGGCCTCTAAGATAACATAATCTTTGTTATCTTGAAGAACAATTTGATTATGGTTCATGACATCACACACAGAAAACTACTAAGACGAGATTCCCGACAAGCAATCAAATATTCATAATGCAAACTTGAAGATATCGTTAGAATATGTCATCACATACAAACAACAATAAAAACGATTGAAGCATCCTTACTAAATGTATGACTGGTCACACATATATACTAAACACAAAGAAAAGAGCCCTTATTCATATAAAAATCAATCAGAAGAACATGAGAACAAACCATGGATGTAGAATGCACCATGTAAAGAACCTAGTGCAAAACCCTAATGATGCTACACATAAATAGTAAATGTACATGCAAACATCCAGAAGCACTTCCACAAGAAGCAGCATAAATTTCATTATACAAGTATTCACAATTCCTCTACCTATACTCTGATAATAAATTTGCACTCTAAGGAGCAAAGAAAAAGATGGGTCCAAGAAATGAGAATGTTAAAAATGGATGTGGTCATACAAGAAAGACAGAAAACAAAATGAAAATACAAATAATATTATGGCATCAATTGAGGAAAAGATGGCAGAACATTGGTTATAAGGTTGTTTGGACAGGTTAAAAGAAGGTCATCGAAAACACCAATAGGGAAAGTACATTGTATGGTTTTTAGTCATATGAAGAAGGGAAGGAGACATAAAAGGACACTAGAAAAAGTTGTTAAGAGAGATCTCAAGGTGAATAATATCTCTGAAGATTTGGTCTTTAATCTAGATAGATGGCATTGTATGATTCATATAGTCAACTTCACCTAGTGAAATAAGGCTTTCGTTCTTGTAATCTCCAAAACAAGAAAGTAATATGATTAAGCTGGCTAAATTTCCAACTGAATGCATAAGCTCACATATATTAACCAAACAATGTACATACAACACCTTTAAATCCTGGTAAAGCTGGGAAGTCTTCCTTTTGAACACTAAACTCTTGGTTTTGTTGGACAATGGGACTAACTCCAAGACCCTGTTTTCGTAAAGAACCTGAAATTTATAGTTTACATTATTCTTTTTTTTTGTGGAAGGTGAGCAATGTATCAAAAAAAACAACATTTTCCTTCACACACCCAACTGTCCTTGAGGCCCACCAGCAGAAATAGGATGAGTGGTCAGTTGAGGGAAGTCATTGATATCAAAAGGTGAACTGTCACCATAATTCACATCATTTAGCATCCCCATAGAGTTCAAGTTATTTACTGTTTGAACATGACTTTGTGAAAGTGAATTTCCTAGCATTGAAATTACATGTGGAGATCCTGAATCAAAAAGTGATTGTCACCGCAAAGTAGCACATTTAATCTACACATCAAATGTTGGAGATCCCACATCGACTAGAGATTAGGACATTTCATTGTATATTGTGGGTGCAAACATCAACCTTCTGAGTCAGTTTTATGAGGTTGAGTTAGGCTTAAAGTCAATTTCGTAATATGGTATCAAAGTCATTTAAAGCATATCCTAGCGAGTGTTTGGTGGGCTTAATTAGGCCACTCGCTATCGGGCCGTTATCGGACCACCCATAATATGTTATCCCATGCACGAGTTGTGACTCTCGGCGTGAGAGGGTGTGTTGGAGATCCCACATCATCTAGAGATTAGGACATTTCATTGTATATTGTGGGTGCAAACCTCAACCTTATGAGTCGGTTGAGTTAGGCTTAAAGTCCACTTTGTAATATCAAATAAACTCAATATTAAAGGGAATTAAAAGGAAAAAATATTGTATGACAGATAAAAGGAAAAAATGATTTGAAATCAAATGTCAGGCGTATGAAACTAGACATTTGAACCATTATAATTCCTAATTATTCTTGAACGAAGATCATTCCCTATTGAGTTGAAAAGAGATTTTTGTCTGTTAATGGTTTCAGCTACATCCAAGAAGCACCATGAACACAAGTTGTATCATAATAGATA
>Ga0123342_1007842_pt1 | contig 13866 bp, 11 predicted proteins | sample Turbeawhitnodule_FD_89960 | JGI IMG/M metagenome (GOLD analysis project Ga0123342, IMG submission 89960) | Root nodule microbial communities of legume samples collected from Mexico - Turtle bean Mexico white nodule | ecosystem: Host-associated > Plants > Roots > Nodule | place: Mexico: Nepantla...
TCATTGTTTTCTCTCTAATATCAGTGTGTGTGGCTTGCAAATTAATCTGCATAATCTCACGAATAACTTGGTTGATATAAACGTTTTCAAACATAAACAGTGTCAAAATAAATCTGTTCATTTCCAAATAAATCGATTTATTTTCTGTGTACTGTGATACAATCTGATTATGCGCGAAACTTTTAAAAAGTCAATTCACCCCCTCTTGAACTTTGACACTATTGAACCCAACACCTTCTGTAGGTACCATTCGAGTATGGGTTACGAGAAGACCGATAGGTGAAACGAGTAGAGAGGAGGAAGGAGCTTGCAAGGAGGAAAGTTGAAGTACAATACGACCGACTGATCGAGGAAGGAGAAGAGTGATCTCAATAATTTTCTGAGTCTCAACCCCGTTCGAGAACCGTTTAAATCCAAATTTTTGTGTCAGTTTGAAAACCTAAGAAAACACCACTTCTTGAACATTGAGAAAAAATGGTCTTAATTTGTGTGTGGAGGCATAAGATAAACAACAACAAAATCTAAGCATGGAAAACTATGGAAGATGTTTTTCTAATAGTTTATATGGTGTTCTTGTATGAGAGGGATGGAACATGATTGATGAGATATAAACAATGTTTAATGGCATAAGATCATAAATGAGTTGATATATGTGATTGAAATAAGAGTGCTCTTGTAACGCTTTAAATGTGTTGATGTTTTCATTCAATTCGTACATTTTATTGGAGGGTGGAAACACAACTTGTTTGATGGAAAATACATTTGGAAGAATAAAAAAGCTTTTAATTTTTTTTTTAGCCACTCTCACATCGAATACATTTAACCTTGGTTTAAAATTGAATTTCAACTACAGGAACACAATTTTGAACATTAAATTATACTTCTACCAATCCAAATATATTGTTATAGTCATAAACAATTATTAGAAATTTGTTATCATCATGAATAGATGCTTTGGAGAAGGGTCTTAAATGTCCATGTGGAGTAAATAAAAAAAATTAGAAATTCTATTTTTACTAGAAAAATAAGACATTTTTTTATTATTTAGCCAAATGATAAGCATCACCATGTTCATAGAAATTTTTTAAAATAAAAGAAAATTGTTGATGTAAAATATTGAGATATTATTCAAACAAATATCCTAATCTGAAATATCAAATATTATATTTCGGGATGAGACTTGTTCTGGATGAATTAACAAAAGATGCACATTAGGTAAAGGTTGGTATGCCTCGTTGATTATGATGTGGTAGAGACCTTGTTTAAGTTGAGCCAAACCAATCATCTCAATGATTGTACATCCTGTATTATACGAAAATCACCAGGAAAAATGAGTTTATAACAAAGGTTAAAGATAAGTTTAGAAATGGACAAAAGGTAAAACTAAAGTCTGGAATATAAAAAACATTATGAATGACCAATGATGGAAGATTTTGTTGTTCTAGAGAAACTTGTTGTGACAGAAGATCCATTGGGTAAATTAATTTTAATAGGAATTATATTTATGATAAATTTGAAATAAAGTAAGAGAAAAAGTAATATGATATGTAGCTACTTAATCTACAATCCTGAGGTTGGTGTGTGAAGAAAAAACGTTAGTGGCAGAACGAAAAATAAGAAATACCCAAACTGCAATTAGGTGAACACAGTGGACCTTAGAGAGAGATTAACACTAGTGGACTATTTCTTCTTGCACTTTCACTTTCACATGTTGTTGTGCCATCTTCATAAATTTTTATATTCTATTTTTTTTTTTAATATTTTGGATTACAAGAAGATTATTTTTATATTTATAATTAGATTAATTCGAAATCCTTTTGTGATTAGTTTCTGGATTACATAATTCAGAAATCTTTTATAAATATGTCGGATTATGTAATCTGGAAGTCTTTCTTTCATATGCGTGATTAGGTTTCGAATTACATATCCAGAAGCTTTTCTGGATATGAGATTAACTTGTGGATCATGTAATCCAATTTTTTTTTTTCAAATGGGTGATTATTAGATAATCCAAAAATCTTTTTTTATATGAGATTAGCTTGTGAAATTTATAGGCTTCTCTTAAATTCATTGGTTTCTCTCAAATCTAAGAAAAGACTTCTGAAATTTATAAATCTAAAGAACACTTATAGATTCAAAAATATTTTCTAAATTATGTATGAGTGGGACACAAAAAAGATAAAAAATTATTTTTAGATTTAGTAGGAAGGTGACATAAGAAAGTATGTATGGAGGTGTAGAAGAATTGTTGTTCGACTTGGAAGCTATGTGATAAAAAAAATCATTTAATTATTTTTAAATAAAGAAAAAATATTTAATTGCTTATTTGATTAAATAAATAATTACTTTTTAATTTATTAAAAAAATAAAATTAATTAATTGTTTTCTTACTTCATCATAGAAAATCAACTATCAAAATAACGAGAAAACTCACTTGGTAGAGACGAAGTAGCAACTTTGGCACTGCAGAGCAAACAAAGTCGATTAATCCCTTAATACAAACTCCAATTTTCGGATTCCGGGCGAAAGGACAAACCCTAACATGGAGTCTCACGGCGGAGGACCCCTTCGTTCCCGCAGTTCCCAGTCCCCTTCTCCTTCGCACTCCGCCTCAGCCTCCGCCACATCCTCCATCCACAAGCGCAAGCGCGCGTCTGAGGACCACGTGCCTCCCTTCCCGCCCTCCTCCTTCTCCGCCGACACGCGCGACGGCGCCCTCACCTCCAATGACGACCTGGAGAGCATCTCCGCCCGAGGCGCCGACTCCGACTCAGACGACGACTCCGAGGACGCCGTCGTCGACGATGACGAGGACGACTACGACAACGACTCCTCCATGCGCACCTTCACCGCCTCCAGACTCGGTAATCCTCCCTCCGCTCCCCGCAATTCAAAGCTCAAGACTGATAACTCCACCGTCAAAATTGAGAACTCCGACGGCGCAAAAGACCCCGTAAGCGCCGGAGCCGGTGCCGCCGAGGCCGTTGGATCCGTCCCTGGCATTGTGGTTAAGGAGGACCCGACTAAGATTTTTACTGATAATTTGCAAACGAGTGGGGCTTACACAGCTCGGGAAGAGAGTCTCAAGAAGGAGGTATACCCCTTTATCTCGTTCATTCATTTCATGAAGAAAATTAGGCTTAAATCCACTTTCGGTTCCATACTTTTGTGAATGCGAAATTTCGGTCCATATCAAAATTTAATTGTAGATTTGATCCATTTGAGAAAAATACAAAAGAACTAGAATGAATTTGATAGAGTGAATTTCCCTTTCTTAGGATCTCATATTTGTAGGGATCAAAATTGTCCATTGACGAAATTATGAGCAACTAGAAGTGGCTTTAAGCCATAAAATTAAATATTGTTTAGGTTCAATCATTCGTTCATTTGGCCCCTGTACCTGCTGTATATGAATATTTACTCGCATTTCAATGGTTATAATTATTTGGTTCAATGTAATGTGATGATTTTTTACATTTGGGGCATTTTCATTGTTTACATTTAGAGTAATCATTTGGGGCATTTTCATTGGTTTATATTTTGATGAATAAATTGTTAAAAAAAACTGTTTGAGGTGATAGGTGTTCATGGTTTTGGCCATGTTTATTGATTATCTGTCAGGAGGAAGCGGGAAGGCTTAAATTCGTATGCCATTCAAACGATGGTGTTGATGAGCATATGGTCTGGTATGTGATTTTCTTTTCCCTTTATCATTGTGCCGCCCTGCCTATGTCACTAAAATCATTATTAGCGTATATCACACATTTGTACTGTTATACTATCTAACATGTCATTTTATTTAATAAAAATATAACAATAAATTAAAAAAAATTAGTTTTGAGATGGCAAATAATTTAAAATAAAATAATGTAAGATATTAAGTAATACTTATTTTAGAACAAGTTTTACATGCACGCGGTACATACATATTACGTCAATTGAAAGATCATTTCAGTAGACTTTACTCCTTTGAAAGACCAGTTCAATAGAAATTCAAGGACTACTTTGACATTCTTCATTGACATTGAGGGGCCATTTGATGCTAATTAATAAATACAAGACTATGTGATGCCATGTGTTTATCTTAAGAGTGTCTTTGGGTTACAGTTTAGTTGAATGCAACCAATTTTTTTTCTCAATCCACCAATGTTGTTCCTTTTCCATTGTTTGTTTGGGAGGGTATGAACTCATGTTTTGAGCCCTCTAAAACCGCAAACCAAACAACCACACTTAAGGATAAAAAATTGAAATGAATGTTTACTGTAGAAGTTAAGATATATTAAAATAAAACTTTGGTACCATACATTTGTCTAAGTTGGAAAAATAGACCTGGGTATATTTCTTTCAATAAAATTTGTTTATTTGTGTTTATGGAGTTAGTAGACAAAATAATCATTAACATTGATATAACCTAACGATTACTTTAGGTTTTTCAAGTATAGAATTAACTCCAAAGCCATATGTTTAATATGTAAAATTGAAAACATATTATGCCATGACACCTCTCACCGGTCCCTTCCCATTACATCTACCCGCATATACATTATACACTACCGTTGGAACCAGCTAAATGAGATTCTGTTGGCAATTTTATTTGGATTAGAACCTTGGAAAATTTAATTTTAGCAAGATTATCAATTGATCATTAATGATAATGATTCCATTCTTGCTTTTGTTATTTGTGCCTTAGGTTGATTGGATTGAAGAATATATTTGCTAGACAACTTCCCAATATGCCCAAGGAGTACATTGTCCGGCTTGTCATGGATAGGTAATGTTAGCAATCTGTTGTTTGATATATATTGAGATATTTCTTATACAAATTTTTTATTTTTAGATTGCAGGTATGTTCAGTTTTTTTTTAACTAAGTTTTATTTCCTCTTTTCTTTAAAATCATAAATCCTTTATGGTAAATTTGTAGGAGCCACAAGTCTGTAATGGTTATCAGGCGAAATCACGTTGTTGGAGGCATTACATATCGCCCATATGCTAGGTAACAATTTGTCTTTGTTACTCTTTTTTTTCAAGGTTCTGTAAGTCTATTTTTTGTCTCAAATTTATATATTTTGTTGATTAAGGAGAAAATATAGTTGATAAATTATAATAGGATATTGTAATTAATTACAAGTGTGCTGTTAGAAGATTCTAGAGATGTCTTTGTAATTACTGTGTTAGGTTACAGTTCTCTGTATATAGTCTGATGTACTGTTTCAAAGAATCAATTCAATAAAAATATTTTCTTTCATTCAGTTTAATCTTTTTCAAGTTATTATGACATTATTTTGTTATTGTTCCTATTTTAATGTCTGAGAACTGTTTTACAATGGTTACTACCAAAGATTAGCTAATAAAAAAAGAATGAACTATTGTCTGACTAGCATCACAATATTTTGATATGATTTTGCTATTGTCTGCTTTTATTGTTTGCATTGTGTAATGCAAATTGCTACTTTGGTTGCATATGATAATAAGGATTCTCTAAGTCCATGTAAGTGGATCATATGGGATTAACCCGACTGATACTTCTATAGAAAATATCATAGATTTGCTCTCTTTCCTACTTGTATTCAAAGTCTTTCTCATGCTCGCCCCTCTTCCCTCAAAGCTTTACATGCCAGGCTAATCTATGATTTTATTTGTTAATACTATTGTTCATTATGATTGACAGCCAGAGGTTTGGTGAGATAGCCTTTTGTGCAATTACAGCTGATGAGCAAGTAAAGGGTTATGGTACCAGATTGATGAATCACTTAAAACAGTATGCACGTGATGTGGATGGGCTGACACATTTTCTCACATATGCTGACAACAATGCTGTTGGCTATTTTATCAAACAGGTTTGATTATTTACATTTAAGTTCCTTATTATCTGGATCGATATTTCTTCCTTTTATGTATTAAGTCATGGCCCATAGCAAGAGTCTGAGAGAAATATTTTACTTTCTGAAAACAAATTTATTGGGTTTGAGAACACGCTTTAACTATTTTTTATCTTAATTGCAATTTTTCAACTTAATACAAAAAATAATGCTCTTTTCAAATAATTTCCCTAATCATTATTCTCTTTGCCACATGGATTGTGCCAGTTTAATGCAGGAAAAAAATATAGTACTAGACATATTTCTAATGTGTAGGTCCAATGTGGATTGTGCCACTCGGGCACTGAATCCCACTTGGATGGTGCCAATAGGGATGGTGCAGCCATGTGTTGTTATACAGAAAAAAGTTTTTCATGGCTATAGGAGCATAGTTTGGGAATGTATTATTTTGGTATCGGTATCAATTAAAAAAATGCATAATTTAGGTAAAAAATCTTACTGTCTGACGAGGGAGATTTTATAGATAGTCCTAGTTGGTGTGGTTCAGGAAGAAGACATACATCATACATCTGAAACATCACCAGCTGGCATTATACTGTATTTTATAAGTTCCCTTTATGTGAATCCAACCTCTCATTTAGGATAGAACATATATGACTAAGTCCCCAAATCCATTTTAAAGTCTTATCTCCCAAGCAATGTTTTAAAACCTGGCTCTGAATTGGTGATGTTGTCATTAAACTGATAAAAAATGACTGTGTTGAATTAACTGGATTCTGTTCTGGATATCATGATGTTTGTTTCTGTTTTCAGGGATTTACAAAAGAGATTCACTTGGAGAAAGATCGATGGCAAGGGTATGATTGTACTTGATATACTTGTGTGGAAAGGGTCATTCATTTTAATGTTTTACTTTGAGGATTTAATAACATTCTATTTCTTATATCCCATTAGATGATAATTTCATCATTCATTATTTTTATATGTTGTATACTATCTATGATGATTCATTTTATACAATTGTTATTTCAGTTATATAAAGGATTATGACGGAGGAATTCTCATGGAATGCAAGATAGATCCAAAGCTCCCTTACACTGATTTGTCAACTATGATCCGTCGTCAAAGGCAGGTAAGATAATTTCTTTTTGCTACTTTTATTAGTTTTTCTTTACACTATTTGAGATACTCTTTAAGATTAGCATGTTATAAGATGTACTAGTGGAAGTTCTTGTTAAAACTTCTAAAATATTTCTCAATTAAAAGTACAAGTCTTTTTTTGTTTCACTTAAATTTAGTTTTTTTTAATAGTAAAACAGACATCTGTTTTTCACCTTTTGTTATCGGCTTTTCTCTCAGCCTCGTTCGCACACCCACTGCTAAAGTGCGTGCATGGAGGGGGCTGTCAAAAAATTACAGCCGAGAACTATGATAGAATGGGACCTTATTTGTAATTGCATGCATTATCCTTGTTGCTATCTTGTGTAGAGATTGTCTGCCTATTCTTTTTCTCATTCAGTTTTAACATTTTTTCAATTCATGTTGAGTTATGTCATTATTGGTTATAATTGTAGGCTATTGATGAAAAAATCAGAGAGCTGTCAAACTGTCACATAGTCTATACCGGAATTGATTTTCAGAAGGTACAAACACGTTTTTGACTTTTGTTTTAGAGAGGATCATTCCTTTCTTTGGCTGAAGTTACACATTTTTCTTCTCTTTTCGTATATTAGTAAAATCATTGATTGACTGAATATTAACTATTGTCCCTCCTGGCTGATATGATGTGCAGAAAGAAGCTGGCATTCCGAAAAAAATTATTGATGACATCCCCGGTTTGAGTAAGTACTTAATTCTTAATCTGAATTTAATAACCTAAGAATTATTTTTGTTTGGTACCTTTGTGTAAAATTATGCATTACCTGTCTCTAAAGATAGCATGCTTTGTGTCAATCCTTTCATATCATTTTTAAATTTTGCTAACTTATTGGGGTATGACGAGATGTCTACCTTCTGTCCAAGACCTTATGCTTGGTCCTAACCTTTTGATTGTTTTTCCCCTCCCTGTTCAGTGTCCCTCCTTATTGTCCATATATGGCTTAATAGATTAGTTTATCAAGCGGAACGTTGTTGAAAAATTGACCAATAATGTCTTTCTGAGTGAGATGATTTATTTTTGCATACTTTGATAATTTCCTGATTAATGTTTCACTGAATGCAATGACAGGGGAGGCTGGATGGACTCCTGATCAGTGGGGTCATTCACGATTCAGAAGTCTAAATGTCTCTACTGACAATACCACTAATCAAAAACATTTGTCTGGTTTTATGCGATCACTTCTAAAGGCAAATTACTTTTACTTTAATTTTTACATTTACTTTAATTTCCATTCATTTAACTCGTTATAATTTCATTTCCATCGGAAATTTTTACAAGAGTATTGATGAATAGATCCTTATTCTTGGCTAATCAAAATATGCATGAGACCAGAAGAATTACATGATTGAGAAATTAATTTTTATAATTGGATTTATCTTTTTTGAGCAGTCAATGCATGATCATGCTGACGCTTGGCCATTCAAGGAACCAGTTGATGCACGGGATGTTCCTGATTATTATGACATCATCAAAGATCCAATGGGTAAGAAGGATTTGTATATTAAATATTTCATATTAACTACCTGTTACTTATATTAATCACATTCTTATGATTTCCTCTCATCAGCTATTTTTTATCTGGAGCTAGCTTTATGTTTTGCACACTTCTGCGGGCACGCCTGCCCGCACATGAATGTGTCACGTTTGTATATGTGTGTTTGTTACATGTGTAAAAGAGGTTTGGTTAAATTGAACTGCGTAACAATTTGGGTGAACTGAAAGTGCTTTGAACTTTTTGAATTGTTTTTTAACTGTTTGAACTATTCAATTTGTTTGAATTATTCTTAGTAAACATCTTATTTTAAAACATATTTTAATCTTATTAGTTACAGTTCAGTTCAATTTAAGGAGTTCAGTATAGGATAATTCAGATTTAAAAAACTAAACTAGAAGATTAGTTTAATTTTCTTTAAAAGTTTAGTTCAGAACTAGTTTGGTTAAATTCAAAATATGTGAATACATAACCTTGGAAAGTCTTATTGTCTATGTCTAATATAATGGTTCTTTGAGAGCAGATTTGAAGACAATGTCCAAGAGGGTGGAGTCAGAGCTATATTATGTAACGTTTGAGATGTTTGTTGCTGATGTCAGAAGAATGTTTGCGAATGCACGCACCTATAATTCTCCAGAAACCATTTATTACAAATGTGCTACAAGGCGTGTTCTCGCGCTTCCTCTTCCTGCTTTACCCTTTTCCTTTCCAGTCACGTTTCTTACATTTATGATTTTCAAATGCAGGTTAGAATCCCACTTTCAAAGCAAAGTACAAGCGGGTCTCCAGCCTGGTTCCAAAATTCAGTAGGAGCACTTCAATGAACACCATACGAAGCTTTTTGTTTCTGACTATGGTTAATTCTTCCCTAAGTCCCTAACAAATTTGTTGTTTCATAGTTATTCTAGCTAATGCTGTCCATCGTATCTGCATGCCTTATCACTGTTAGAAAAGTAGATTCTGGTCCCTGATCCTAAATGTTCTAATGTAAATATTAGAATGAAACAACTCTTTTACATTATGCTTGTTTGTTTTTCCAGTTATATGTTCAATGGTGGGTTTGATAGAGGAAGAAGAAACTGAGAGAAAAGAAATTGACAGAAAAAAGAAAGAAAAATGTTAAAACAGTGGAAATATGAATTTAGGAATGACAAAACCTGTTATCATTTATACCGTGTTTGGATTGAGGAGGGGATTTGTGGAGAGGGTAAAGTGAATTTGTGAGGATGTGAGGTTGTTTGGATTGAGAGATGATAGAGTGAATTTGTGATATGGTTTATTGTAAGTTTACAAATTTATTTTTATTATTAAAAAATATTTAGGGATAAGTTAACTTTTTGAATCTACTCTCATCCAATGAGTCACATGTGAGACAACATTTTTTAAGTTTTGACACTTTTAATAATGAATTTTATATTTTTAAAATAAAATTTGTGGTGATCAATACTTTATATAAAAAAAATTATATTAATTTTTTATATATTATTTTATTTATTGAAGAATTATTGATATTTATTTTATTTTATTTTATTAAACATTAAACTTTCTTTAATAAAAATTTAAAGTTTGGTTAAATTTTATTGTTCATTCTCACATTTTTATTATTAAAAAAATTGTATAAATGACTATAATCAATTAAATAGATTCAAAATAAAATCATTATAAAAAATTAAAATTAAAATTAAAAAAGTGATGATGAGTAATTTTTTTAAGGGGACGAATTACTAATTTAAACTCTATAAATTTGATGGACTAGCCCATGTCGGTGAGCCATCGGGCTGATTGTTGTCAGTCCTAATTTTCGGTTTAAGAGGATTAAAATGAGATATGGGGAGGAAAAAAACTAACAGATTTTATGATTATAATCAATTTTACTTTATGTTTTTTAAATGAGCATGATATATGGTATGTATTAAAATATTTAAAATTGTACCACAGTTAATTACAAAAAATGGTCCGTATTTGACCATTTTTAAAGATTAAACATCACTAGAAAATGAGGACGTAAATTTTAACTACACATTTTCTCTGACAAGTCACTTCAACCAATCACTCTAAATAAGTAAAATATATGTTTTGCTTTAAAAAAGTACAAGTTTATTCAATTAAAATTATAAAAGTTTTTTAAGACTGGTAGCTGTGTAAGGTATTCAATTTGTTTACAAATGATAAAAATGACTTTTGCTAATTAATATATATATCTCTATTATGTAGCATAGGAGTTGCATCTCATAAAATTTAATAGTATACCGCTTTTACGAATAGTTCTTAATACTGCATCTTTACCGAAACCAGACTCTTTTATCATGATTTCTGATTGTTGCATGTCTTGATCCCATACTGTTTAAATAACATTTCCTACTGTAGTTTGAGCGATGAGCGACAAAAGGTTTTTCCCTTCGTGTACTTTGAATCTATAAGTACCAGCAATGGACCAAGAAATCACCCGACCTCGAATAGTCACAATAGAATTTTTAAAACTATCTTGAACATGGATAATTCCTTTTGATATTTTATGCATATGATTAGGCAAACCAATACGTACATTTTTATGCGAACATGTTTTAAGTATAGATTTTGCCATATATATATATATATATATATATGTATATATATATACATATATATATATACATATATATATATATATATATATTATTTTTAAGACAGGCTTTTGTGATTCTTTAGCAAAAAATATAAATATTACTTATCCAATAATTTGACTAAAACTCTAGACTTTTGTAGATTTTTATTAAATTTTTCTCCTCTTCATCATAGTTCCTTCCTTTGTGTTGAAGGTGATACTACTTGTACATTAATTGGTTTATTCTTTCTTCTAATTTACACATAGTTTTAACAATGGAATTAATAAATACACTTCATATTTAAAATCTCATTCATCTCATCTCTTTTTCTCAAACAAATTACCTCTATCAAATTGATAGATGTAAAGAAGTAAAATATAATTTCATATTTTACCGAGCAAAATAAAAATTCAGGAACGATTATTCAATTAAGATTTTTTTTTCTAGTTTAAATGGAAGTCGAAACAATCACCTTTGTTGAATTGATAAAAGTAAAACTCCCTCAGTTACCCCAGACATGAAATTAACAACCATTACAATTTCGCAAAAAACAACCAAATGAAAGGAAAAAAGACAGCATTTCACATACACTCCAAAATACTCTAGCAAGGTGAATCTATCAAAATTGATTTTACAATTTATAACTAAAAAGGCCCTAAGACAATGCACCATACATAAGATACATTCAGCTATGACAAGAATACCTGTTTCACTCATAATTAACAGCTTATTTAGCACCACTTGGTAGCTCTACTGGATGCTTAATGATGCCTAGTTGGCCACCATCCTTTGTTGCAAGAGTCGCTGCTTTGATCTCATTGCACTGATTAATGAATTTGCTAACCTCCTGGTTTAACCCAAATTGAACCCAACTTAGTAAGAAATTCAATATTTACCAACAATTTCCCAAAAGATAAACACGCCAAATGCCCGTCCACAAAAACTATCAAAGTGTGTTATAATCGTTCTAATGATCATTTAGAAACATTGAAAAGTTATGAAAAGCAATTACGAGGAAGCCTAATATGCAGTTAAACAACCATCCCACCCCAAGCACAAAACATACCATTCAGAACCATAAAGTCCTCAGAACTATGAACACCAAAAAGGAATATAGAGAGTGGGAATTAGAGATGAGCTAAAGGGGCTTACACGATCAGCATCCATTTCCTTTGTAACCTTGGATGGCTTCACGAATCTTTTTCCTGCGAAGAGAAACGGTAAGAGATTATTACAAAAGATCAATGTTATTAAACTCGAAAATCGCAAAAGAATCGGAAAGAAAATAAAAATTCATAACTCAACTATCGTATGTAAGAGCAAGAATAACTGGTATATGAAAAATAATATTCAAATACACAACTAAAAGTAGGTTGATAATTCATAAAAATGCATTAAACAACTAATAAACTATCCTAGGTAATCCTTCTATTATGAAGCCTTCACCGCTTCATTCATTATAAAACAAGATTCATTATAAAACAAGGCAGCAAACAGAGAAGAACAGTGGCAGTGAGAGCGAGCAGCAGCGGTCGGCGAGCGGTAGCTAGTGCAATTGGCAGAGGGCAGAGAACGGCGGCAAGCGCGATCCGAGTCGCCTCGCCTTCTCCTCCAAACTCGTTGAATCGTACGACTTTGCGAGTAAACTCGCGATTTTAACAACATTGCAAAAGATGTTACACTAGAAGCGAAAAAAACAAACGTGGAAAACAGTAAAACCTTTGCGAGTAACAGGGGCTTTCCCATGACGATTGGGAGGAATTGATTTTTTCTTGGCTTTACCCTTAAAAAGATTCGCCTTCTGCGTCATTTTTCTCAGCGTCTGATTTCTGGGCTTAGGGTTTTAAGTGCAATTGGAAAGGCAATATACGATGATGTACAACTTCACATAATTCACAGCTTGCTTTAACATTCTGAATTTTAGATTGAATTTTGAGGACTTAGTATACATTTTAGGGTTTAGGATTATGTGTTTTGAAAAATCTAAACTTTAAGTTTACACTCTAATTTAGAAAGAAACACTCCCCCGTGATATTATTACTTAATAAAACTTAAAAATGTTTTCGGTTATTTTTCAAATAATTATTTTTTAGTCGCTTAAAATTTTTAGGAATTAGTCATTAAAAAAATATTAATTTATTTTCGTTAATAACATTCTTTGATAAAAAAATACCGCAAAAATTTAGCACGTTATGCATTAATTTATATAATACATATTCAATTCAAAACAGTAAAACAATAAATTTAGAAATCTTTCTTCTTATACACATAATTTATTTTCATCTAGTATAAAAATTTCAATTCATCTTAAATTTTTAAAATTTCTGTATTTACATGTGAAACATTACCACTCATAATAAATTTCATTTAAATCTAAGTATTTTCCAATAATTATTGTAGCAATGTTTAATTTGAAGGAAACAAATTTCAATTATAGTTGGGTTTCTTGGATTCTATTTTTGTTGGCAATCTTTCGTTGGTGAGACTCTTGTAAGGTTGTAAATATCATTATAAAGTGAAGACAAAAGTTGAACATGGCAGGATATAAATGGTACAACCTCTCCGTCCTTAAAACTTCATTGCTCTAAGGCTTCGTTTGGATCCAGAGGTGCCACTGTTGGCGACGACGGATGTCACAACAGCAACCCGTTTGGATCCATGCATGGTTGCGGGTGAGTGTGGAGGGGAGCAGAAAGTTGAGCGAATTGTTTATCTGCGCAAAGAAGAAGAGAAAGTTGCACTGTAGATAGGGAGTGCCAAGTCATCCGAAGCAAGTTACAAAGTTACCCTTACTTTTGCTGGAATCAAGA
>Ga0123342_1007843_pt1 | contig 13865 bp, 7 predicted proteins | sample Turbeawhitnodule_FD_89960 | JGI IMG/M metagenome (GOLD analysis project Ga0123342, IMG submission 89960) | Root nodule microbial communities of legume samples collected from Mexico - Turtle bean Mexico white nodule | ecosystem: Host-associated > Plants > Roots > Nodule | place: Mexico: Nepantla...
AATATATATATATATATATATATATATATATATATATATATATATATATTATTACACCCAACACTTTCTTTTACTCCGAGAACAATAAAGTTTGAATTTAAAAAGTGCACGTATAAACTATCTAAATTTTTTTATTACTAGGTTTTAGCACCCTTATGTATCATTGTCTAGTTTCATATGATTGAGTCACATGAACCATAACCTTAAATTAATATTCTTTCATTTATGTGTTAATCATTAACTTCATTTATCAATGTACATTTACAAGTATACAATCTTTTTACTCTATTTCGTTTTCAATTAAAAAAATCATTAAATAAAAAATAATTTTAAAAATAATAATAAATTAATTATTATATTAACTAAATTAAATATTATTTAAAAATTAAAAAATTATTAGTATCTAAATTAGTTTTTATTATTGATAAAATTTATAAACCAATCTCTAAAATAGTATTCGGTGTTGTTGTAAACATATCTATTATTGTCTTAAACTTCCCGTGATTTAAATGTCATCCAATTAACTACAAAAAATTTAGTTACTAATTATTTTATATTTTAAAATTGATTATTGACCAAATAAAGTTTTTTTTACCCACAAGAAAGAATAAATAAATATGAATTATTTTAGGGATGATCCAACTCTATTACAAATCAAATCAGAAATAATCAACTACTTTACTCAACTAAACTTAAACTACTAAACATATAAACATAATAACATTGTATAATCGTCCTACTCAAATTAAAAGTTTATAAAATCAAAAGCTTTTAATCATAAACAAACATATCGACGAGTCTAAAAATCAATCCAACTAGCAAAATCAGAAATTAGTTCAAAGAAGAAGTTATCGAAATAAAGTAATTATTCACTAAGTAAAGTATGGCATTGTTAATTTTGAGTAATATGTTAGAAGAAAGATAGGCATATATATAGATTCATATATGTACAAACGGATAGAAAACAAATGGACATGGACATAACCTAAAGGTTTGTCTAAAGTGACACAAGTTTTTAGTTCCCAAAAAAAAAAGAATGATGCAAGTTTGAGAGGAAGGTGGTTTGGTCCACATCAAAAGCGGGGATATACATGAGATTGAACGAAAACTCAGGAGATGGAATGATTTATCTCTTTTGGTGTGCAAATATGAAATGTAAAATAAAACCTAAAAAAAGAATCAAACCATTCAGTTTTATGCTTTTCAAATTGTACCCGACAACAACTATATATCTCACTCTTTGCTACACCAACTTTTAATTCCTTATCATTAATGTCATATATTTAAGGCCTCATTCTTAATCCTTTTAATTTTTCAAGACCTTTTCGCCATCAAATATTCCACAACACAACACCTCATCATCCTATCTAAACTACTTTTTAATTTGGACTTTTTTTCTATTGCCATGAAAATATTTAACGTCTTATCAATAGTCAGATATAAGATTCTTTCGATTAAATATTTTAAACATTGAATTATATTTTTTAATGGTTATAATAGATGATATAATAAATTCAACAAATTTTATTAAAGTAAACTATGATACGAAATAAGTTAAAGTTTAATTTATTATTACAAAATTGACGTAGTAAAGTAAGATTTGTCTCTGTTTATAAACTATAATTTACTCTTATTTATAGTAAATGTGAAGTTTCTAACAACAATATCTTCAAAATAGTTTATAAGATTTCAAAATAGTTTATAAGATTTGAACATGATATAAATCAATGCATCTTAGTATTTTTAAGAATGTTAAAATAATGTTTTTTCTTTATTAATACAGTGTTTGTTATAATCATGCTACACATTAACTTTATCTATTTTAAGTATGACTACGAATTCATTTAAAATCAGCATAAACTATAGGAAAATAGGAAAATGAAACTTTTTATGTATATTTGTTAAAATTGTTTTAATAAAAATTTGATTAAAGTTTTTATATCGTTTGTTTTGATCAAATCATCTATCATTTTTCATGTAATTATCTTCATAATAGGTACTAAATTGTTTTCTCTACATCATTTATAACTTTTTAATATGTTATCAGAGTTCGTCTAGTTTAACTTTTAAACTTAAAAGTGAAGTATTGTTCACATATTTTCTCCAACTATTTTAGGGATGATTTACAAGAATTAGTTTTAGTAGTTATTTTTTTTATAAATATGACTTTGTACGAATGGTTATAATCAAGCTAAAGTTGTGAGTTTAATGTAAGAAAAATATTGAGTTATAAAATTTGTTTTTGGTAAATTTTTTATTATGAATGTAAATTAAAGTCAATTAACACTTCAACTTAATCGTATTAAATTTCTCTATATATTTGACCGTTTAATTATTTTTGTGGATTTTTCTTTAGAATCTATTATTTATTTGTATTGATAGAAAGTTTATTGAATTTATGAGCTATTTCAAATTATTTGCTTCCTGTATTGAACTAGGAAAGGCATGCTTAAATACTAGTTCATATTAATTTCCTTCATGGTGGAGTTAGAAAATGAGTTATTATGTGCTCTACATGACCCACTTTTCTCGTTCTGTAAAAGAGATTAGACATTCATTAATTGATCTTGAGAATTTCATTTAAATATGAAAAATGATTAAATGTTTAACATTATTAATCTATAAACTGTTTAAGATTTTATTCTAAACAATATAATAATTTTACACATTAATTAAAGCGCACACACACATTTTTTTAAATTGTGTCAATGCATGATAACACGACAGATTGTATTTCAAGTCAAACTCTGACTTTTAATTATTAAAAGTGGTGTGAAATGTTCAAGTTTAAGGAATCTTTTGCCTCTGGATATGTTTAGCATTTAAGTAACATTCTTTTACTTTAAAAATCCTCTTTTGTATTGAAATCCACTTTGTAATTTCTTTAGTAAAGAATAACACTTCTAATTTTTTTTAACTTCCAAAAATATTATTGTTTTATATATATAAAAAAGTGTTTCGACCTTATAGAAAAAATATATTTAAATAAAATAATTAATTCAACATCATTTAATAATATTATTATTTTAGTACCACATTGTTAAGAGTTGATCAAATCCAGTTTATATACTTCTTCCCCCTCTAATTTAACATGATGTTTTCTAAAAACAAAATCGTCCGACCTCCAAAATAAATAATACATTAAATGTTGTGATTGATCTAACAATACTATCTTACAAATTTAAGATAATAAGATAATAGTACTTTTTTTAGCAAAATATTCTATCTATGCCAACTTTTATTAAAAGAATAAATGGTTTTTATTTTCTTAATTTTTTAAAAATGTTTTGAATTTATAAATTTTTAGAAATAATTATTTCAGTCTTAAATATTGTAAATTTTTTGTTTGCATGATTGATAATTAGATTCTTTTACATAATAAAATATTTTAATTTTGTGTATCATCAACTAAACTAATAAAAGTTTATTTTCTTTCAAAATATTCACCATGACAACGTTTCGATGGAAAACGTTTAGAAGGGACTAAACAGATTTTTCTTTTTCAAATTGCAAAAAAAAAAAAAAATCAAATTTAAATATTAAATATATAACTATAATATTTTATGTTTTCATTGGCTTCTCTAATATGCATTCCCAGATTCTATATTTCGTAACTTTTCCATTTTAACTTTTCATTGGTTTCTCTATGTTTTCTTCTTCTACTCTTTTATTCTTATTATTGTTAACCTATTATTTGCCTTGCATTTGCAGTCACAAGAAGCCAACCACCTTCAAGCTTCAGTCACCACTTTTGTTTGTTCCTTTTCCTTTCTTTTATATAATTTATTATTTTCTTTATTTAATGCTTTTTCTGTAATTAGAGTATTCAATAGACATTGTCTTTTGTCTTCCATGTTATATGTTTTCTAACAAATAAAGTCTAATAATTTGGAATGGTTTTATACAAATGTGAATAGTGGAAAATTTTGTATTTTTTATCATGTGCGAAAGAAGCTTAATCCACCTCACAAATTTTGTTCTTAGATGCTGTGAAGACTTCAAAAATTAATCTTATAATATTTATACAATTTTATCTAGAAAAACTCCACAACAAATAATCTTGAACAATAGATTGGATCTTAAAACTTATAGTGATGTTCTTAGGGCACATTGTTACATGCTTGACATTTCAAGTTTGTGCTTTTAGAAAACATGATAAAACAATGACATCTACACATTGATGTAATTTTCTTGAAAATTGAAAATTTGGCGTTTTATAATAAAGAAATAGGTGAAATGATATTGAAAAATGCTTATCCAACGATATTTTAATTGTTGTTCAATAACCAGATCTCTTGAGTTTTCAAATAAATGAATTTCACTCAACAAAATAAAATGGTTGTTGAATGAATACTATGCAAAAATTGGTTACAAATGCTTTGCATGTTGAATGAATACTCTGCAAAAATCAATTATAAATATATAGGTTGTGCCATATTGCTCTAAAAATATTCCAATTCATTTCTCATACATATAATTGAGTATTTCTTTTAAATAAAATCATCTTGAACCAATTGGATACACTTGCAACATTTTACATTTTAACTACCAAAATATGCAACATATCCAATTTAACTAAATTCACTTAAATAAGTATGATTTGAAGCATCTAGTAATGCATGTTTAAAGTTCAAATATTATTATAGTGTCACTTGCAATAACAAAGATAGTCATTCTCATGTTCATATTTTTACCAACATACTATGTCACATTACAAATTATTTAGAGATTTACACACAAATTTATAAAAAATTATCATTCCTATTATTTTCAACAATTCAATATATCATTCCTATAAATACATTACTATACTAGTAATGTTAATGTTGATAATGAACATTAATTACATTCCATACATAGAATTCTATAAAAATCTCTCAAAAATTATCATTACATATATTATCCATATCAAAAACTCAAAAACACTCTACATTTGCTACACAAAAGTCAAAATATTATAATCGAGTCATATTCACAATCTACTATCTTTAGGATAAACTTTGATCTATGAGAAAAATAAATAATAAAATAAAATGCTATAAATTTTATTTTTTTTAAAATTTAGAAAGGTAGTAATTTTATGAGTAAAATCTAAAAAATAAACTCTCTATTTATAATTTTTTAAACTTAACTAATAAAATATTATAACTTTATTTAATTAGATTATTATTTTTCTCTTAGACAGATAAATTATTTTACCTATTGTAATTGTATATTAGACATTTAACAGTATATGTGTACATTAGACATTTCTTACATATATTATTAATATTAAAATATAGTTGTACTTTTTAAAGAAATAATTCTTAAGTTGATCCCTCCAAAACATAATTCTTAAGAGATGTTATTAGAAATAGTAAAAGGTGAATTGATCCTTTGAGAAAAGTAAAAAAAATAGGTAAAATTAGAAAGAAGATGCATAATTACAAAGTGATGGTAATGATTCTTGTTGGTTTCACGAAAATTAAGGATTTTTAGGATGGGTGGTGCACGTGGGAGCAGGGAGAAGGGGCAGTAAAATCCCCCGTGGTTTTCTCTCAACTCTTTTTGGTCTTTATATCACAAAGAAACCAAACACCTCCTAACCTAACCTAAGATTCTGCTACAGACACTGACATCTTTCTTTTCCACACTGTCTCTGCTATTCCTATCCCCATATAATAATATAATACTCCATCACTTTATTAAAGTCATGCCATCATGCCATGCAATGCCATGCCATGCCATCCATCCATTGCAATCTTCAACACAGAGAGAGAGCTTTGTCTCTGTGTTTCTGTGTCTCTTCTGTTTATGCACACAAACATCACTGACATGTTGGCTTGAGTTGGGTGAACCTCTTTTATGAACTACTTTCCACCTTTTTTTTCCTATCTACAACCCTTATAACTAATACTACTAATAATACTTATTTTTTTAACCATCATAATCACAGTTTTACTGTTCATATTTAACTCATATAACCAAATATAGAATAAAGTTTTTCATTCTTTTTTATTAAATCACTGTTTTGTCACACACTCTAACTCAGAGTGGAGTGTGTGGACCTGGAAATCAATAGGAGAAAGTAGAATAATTTAAAGCACTATGCACCAAACTTAATTCTTTCTCCTTTTTGTATGTGTCTGTAAAAAAAATTGCTGTTAACTATTTTATATGATTTTTTCATCAAATCATAATTTTAGTCTTTCATTCTAAAACATTTTTCTTTTGTATATGAGAGGTAAAATAAATAATTCAATTGTTCTTACAATATTCGTCTATCAAGTTCTTTCATGTTCTACTCCTCCATAGTATATTTGCAAATATTTATTGTAACGTTCAAATTAATAGTGAATATATCTAGGGCACATATTTAAATAATTATTACTTTTCACCTTTAAACATTTACTTATTTATAGTATTTTTCATAGATAGACCTTTTCACGTAGAAGGAATTATTTTAGACTCATAAAAGTCTAACACTCCCTTAATTATAAAAAAAATAATTAATTGTTTAGTTAGCATATTTGTCTTATTAAGTCGAGATACTGAAACGATTTTTAGTAGATTTAGTAGATAGTAATTAACAAATCAAATGAGTTAATGAATTTATCTAATACACCAAATAAGATCTTTTCGATATTGATAGTACAACAATCAATATAAATACAAATTATTTAATAAACACATTAAAAAAAGTGATTGCATGGATAATGACTACTTTATATTTTCAAGTAAACATAACTTTGTTTTGTAAAAAATTAACTAGTTTAAATATAATATCATTCAATGAATTCAATTCTAATGTCTCCACAGAAAACTTTTCTAACATGATACTTACTTACATTTACATAGTTGGTTAAAACTGATTAGATTTTTGTGAGCTGAATGAGAAGAATGTGAAACCCTAAAAAATGATTGGTGTAGGTAAGTTTTATTAGATGCAAGAAGATGGAATGAAGATATTGATGGATTGAAGTGGATAAGATGTTGGAGAGACTAATGATGGGCACTTTCCACTCACTCACTGCACTGCAATGCACACACAAGGCAACAGCAACAATAATGATAAATAATAATAGTAATAATAATAATAAATAATAATTTATCTTCTTTCTCTTTCTCTCTAATCAATGGACATTGTCTCCTCCATTGATTTTGTCTTTTGCTTCTCAATGAGCAGCTTTTTCATGTTTCTTTTTTAGTCTTATTAACCGCCAGCATTCATCGTACCCTCCATCATATGTCCATGTCTCCCTTCTCACACTCTTTTTTATGTACTCATCTCAATATGTCTAAAAGGACCACTATTTACATGCATACATGCATATGTTACTTCTTCTTTCAATTCACCACAACCATCCCTTTTTTGTGTTTCTTGTTATTTGGAATCAAATTAAAAAAATTTTACTACCTTCATTCAACACCTCACGAATAATATTGACACGAATACTGATATGACACATATATGGATAAAAAAATATGTATAATTTTTAAAATTAAAACACGAAGATACAAATCTATATATTATATAATTATGAATTATATAAATTGATAATAAAGATTTATGTGCACTATGTTTCAATTTTTATTTTGAAGTAGAAATATATTTTTTATAGCTGGTTCAAAAGATTTGTTCTTTATTTTTATAATCATAATAAAAATTTATACAATAAGGTTCAATTTTTAGAAAATTAATATATTCCTTATTTTTAAAATTGTGTTAGACCTGTGTTAGATTTGTCAGAAATCCAACAAATATTTTTTGAATTAGATACTTCACCGATATGTGTCCAATGAGTATTGGTGTCCGATACGTACATCTAACATTGACACGCTATTTAAGATGAGTGCCCGAGCTACATAGTTCAACACTATTATATATATCTCACTTTTTCATCATATATCTTCACTTTTCTTTTTATCTTCTTCCTACATGGTTTATAAAAAGTTTTTCCTTTTGAGTGATTAAGGTCATGGTTAAAGAAGAAAACTATGTATAACTATTTGTTTTTCTTCAAGATAAAAATAATTTTTAATTTATTGACAATTGTTACATGTTTAAGTAAACTTATTTTAAAAAATAAAAGAAGAAAATTAAATTTCAAAAACAATTTGAAATTGCTTGAAGTGAATAAAGTAAAAAAGAGAGTTTTTTTTATACTTTTATTTTGGATACAAATGTCTTCATAAACAACTTACTTTTCTCTAATTTTATCTTTCTCCTCCTTTAATGATATAAAATCATTTTTGTTAGATCAAAAATTATTTATGGGACAATTTTAATCTCATGTTGGGATAACTTTCATATATAAAAATGAGTTGGACAATTAATATATAATTTGACTGAACTATATACAAGTTGATATTAACCCAAGTCCGATTCTAATTTAAAGTTAGAAAAAACTTTATAACATGATGAATTAAAATTGAATTTTTTTCTAAGAAAAATAGTTGTATATAACATAGTTGTCTTTGGAGAAGGAAAGTTGTAGGAAACTAATATATCAATATTAGGTATTGAAATTTATAATATGTTAATAAATGTGAGTGATTTAAAAAGTGTTTAATTTGAAGAAGTTGTTTGAGTTTTTAAAAAAAAAGAGGAAAAGAATAAAAAGAAGAAGAGTGGGGAAAGATGAGTAGATGGTGCATTAGTGAGTGTCTATAAGGATTGTATGGTATGAAAAGGTGCCCTAGCTAGGGTTGCTTAGTTCCAAAAAGCAAAGGGTTGGTGGGTCCATGGTAGGGGACAAAGGGTATCCCATGATCACTGACCTGGGATTGGGGCATCACCTACAGCTACAACCAAGTGCTTTTGCCAAAGTGAGTTCTGGAAAATCATCAAACACAAAAATTAAAAAGATAAAAAAGGGTGCTCCTAGTCATTCATTATCTTTTTGGGATATTAAATCCTGGTTTCAGGAAGCATAATTATAGATCAAAGATTTTAGTTGAGGTTTAGATTTGTTTTCAGATCTTTCATTATCACTGAATCCTGATAAGGTTATCTTAATCAAACCAACTGGACCTACTGGTCTTGTCTCTCTAACCTTAAAACTTATATAAATTACTCCTAAAATCCTTCAATGCTCCAATTATACCTTAATACATCAACATTTAAATGAGGATGGTAATATATACCTTAATCCTTGTTTATATTGAGTGGTGAAAATTGAAAAAAAAGTTACTTAAATTCGATAAAAGATGAAAATAACTAAAAAAATAAATTAACTTTTTATTAATGATTTTATTTTATTCATATTTTCATATTATTTCAATAAAAAGTAAAAAATGTTAATGAAATATTTATGATAAAATAGATTATATCATACTAAATATTTATAAAATATTTACGTAAAGTTCAAAGACATAATTATTTTACTACTTTACACTACAAGAAAATCATGAAATAGAAACCAAATTTAGAGACAAAAAATAATTAGTTTTTATAGTAACTAAATTAGAGATTATTTTAGAGACTAAAATTTTTTTTGGTTTCTAATTTAGTTTTTATTATTGTTAAATGGTTTCTAAATTAGTATCTAATTAGCAACCAAAGTTTTTCTATCAAATTTAGAATCTAAATTATTGTTTGTTAAAACTTTGGTAGCTAATTAGATAGAAACTATTTAATAATAATAGAAACTAATTTACAAACCATTTTTTTTAAGTTTCTAAAATATATCTAATTTAGTCATTATAGTAACGGATTATTTTTATCTCTAAAATCGGATTTTAGATTTTTTTTTAGTGTTATAATATATATTTTTTCAATTTTGCATAAAAGACACTGTTTTTATCTTTTATTCAATTACATTTTTATAGATTTCATCATATTGAATGACTTTCTCCATGGTAAGAAACAAAGCATTAGAACACATTTTGGGTTTATAAGATTATACTGCAGCATAAAACTTTTTGGCCAATGATGATTAGACACAAAACACTCCGTTTTGACAAAATGACAGAAGAATATTTTTGGGATCTGAGATTAAGTAGAAGTGAAATTAGGGCTAAATTGTAAAGCGTAGTGATAGTTGAGAATAAGAATCAAATAGCCTTGGGGTGATAACATTTATAAATATGGTATATTTTAGGATGATCCTCCATTGTATATATTTTAGTTTCCAATAAAATGGTGATTCTCAAAAGTTGATAATAAATTAATAATAAGACCTACAATATCCATTATTATGCTTGAAATTCTAACTACATGCCCTTATCTAATTACACCCAGTGAATTTATGTACCAATTAGATGAGAGTAAAAATAATTTTTGAAAAAGTAAAAATAAAAGTATATGTTTCCAAAGTTGCACATAGAAAATAAAGGTTTAACGTTGATATGTCCCTAATTTATTTATTTATTTTTCTCAAAAAAAAAGTATGCATTAAAAATACGCAATAGGAAGACACTTATAGAAAATTAATATAATACAGTATGTCGCAAATAAGGGTGTTATATCAGTCAATTTATTTTGGATAAAAAAAGTAAATGACAACAAAAATATACGGTTGATGTTTTTAAAATTAAAATTAATTTTTTTAAGTCGAATTTTAGGTGGTTTGATATAAAATGTTTTTAAAACTTTGAGTTGGTGACCCAAATAGTGATTTTGTTGATTTTTATGACTATTTTGTGTATTGATAGTTTTTGTTAGATTGAATTGAGTTTTTGTTTGGTTGATACTAGTACAAAAGATATGAAAACTACAATCCCGTATAAAGATGGTTAATAAAGAATTGTTGTAATAAAAGAGGCAGTGACATTTTTGTAGTTATTCTTCATTTTTAACGAAGGTTTCCGCTTGAACCGTCCTTATATGTGATGTTCTCTGTGATTGTTGACGATTTCCGCCTGAATCGTCGTTATATATGCTCCCAGCGACTTTTCGTGCATGTGGGTTCTCTCATTGTAACGTTACTCTTCTCCTCACTCTCACTGCGCACTCTCATACTCATTTCGTCTTCTTTTTCTTCCTCTGACTCTTACTTCATCTTCTTCCTCTCACCCTTCCTCCCATCGCCCCTGCGCCTTCTCCCCGCCGCCACTGCGCCATTTTCCCAGCCTCCACTGTGCCCTTGACGCCGCTGCCTCTGCACCCTCAACGCACCACTCGGCCCAACCCTAAATGTGTGCTGCCAACCTCCTCCCTCCTTCTCTCCCACTGCACCCGATCTCCAACTTGCTTCCATTGACAAGTGTAGAATCGCGAGGCACACTCCAACATCGTGCCATTGACCCCAACGCCACTACCACCGTAGCACCGCGCTGCTGCACCGCCACTCTACTCCATCCCACTGCCGCTTCACTCCGTAGAGCCACTGCATCCTGCCTGGCCACCACTGCACCATTGGTCACCTGCGCCATTGCATCCTGCCAAGTTAGTGTTTTAATACTCTTTACTTTTTTTAATAAATTTGTGGATGTTGTTAGAATGTATGACTTTAAACTAGAGGGGGGTGAATGGTTTAAAGAGGGTTTTCGCAAACTTTTAAGTCTAGAATGAAATTACTTCGATAAAAACTTAATTAAGAAATCAGTTTGCCAAAACACAAAGCAAATAAGCACAACACCAGAAAAACAATCGGTTGTTTCGCAGAAACAATCGGTTGTTTATACCAATTCACAAATACAAACTAAAATTAAAGAGTTTAAGGGATAGAGAGATTGAACACATAGGTTTATACTGGTTCACTCTTAACCAAGAGCTACATCCAGTCTTCCCAGAAACCACTGGGGAATCAACTAAGCAATCAACCCTAGATTACTTACAACACCACCAAAGAAGTGACCTTGATCCCCTCAAGACACACACTACCTTTGGCTCAGCACAACACCACTAAGAATGCTGATCTTGACAACTTCAAGAACACACAACACTTCTCAGCTTCACACACAGAGTTTCTTCAAAGTACAAAGGATTACACTTGTTACAGAAAAGATCTGAAATCTATACAAGATGAAAATCCTATATCACACTCTCTTTGATCCAAGCAATCTCAAGGCAATCTCTAACTCTTCAAAAGCAAAATCAGTGAAAAACTCAAATATGTTTTTCTTTGATTAAAACTTAGTTGTTTGTTACATAATCTGAACAAATTATTTATTGCATTCAAAGCCTGGTCAAAACATTTGAAACTGAAGCGTATTCAGTTATAAAATCATTTAATGCTCAGTCAAAACACAAAACAGTTTTCTGTCATGGTCCCAAAACAAACAATCGGTTGAATGCTCGAATCAATCGATTGTTTTGGTTTGACAGCAAGTCAACCATCAAAAAACAGTTTTCAACCTTTCTAAAAACACCTAAGTATAAAACAATCGGTTGTTTCGACAAAACAACATGTTGTTTTCACTTAGTTTGAAAACCACTTTTCATTTAAAAGGTTTGAGAATGCTAAAGCTTTGGATTCAATCAAGAGTGGATTTACACATAAAACCTACCCCATATCCTATCTAAAGACAGCTCAGCAACAACAAGCACTTCCAGCCTTTCATCAACCTTCAAAGGGTTTGGATTCCTCAAAGCTTGAACACACTTGATTCAACAGATGCAACGTGTTCATTCTGAGTTTGAGGGTGTCCAACCCTCTACAATTTGGATTTTGTTTTATAATGAATTAGATAATATTTGTATGCATTGAATGTGTTGATCTTGAGCCCGAGGGTGTCCGACTTTCAACAATTTTTTTATTTAGTTTTTATAATGAATTATATATTATTTGTTTGTATTGAACGTGTTGATGTTGGGGTGTCCGACCTTCGAAAATTTTGATTTAGTTTCTTAATGAATTAGATAATATTTGCGTTGATGCTGAGTTCGAGGGTGTACGACCTTCGACAATTTTGATTTAGTTTCATAATGAATTAGATAATATTTTGGGTTGATGCTGAGTCCGAGGGTGTCCGACCTTCGACAATTTTTATTTAGGTTTTACAATGAATTAAATAGTTTTCTTAGTTTAATAGCTTTATGGATCGAAGTTGGATTAATACACCATGTATAACTGATGCATACAAAAGAGGGGTGGAAGAATTCATACGATTTGCACAACATAATGCCGTTAGTAAACATAACAAAGTAAGAATGAGGTGTCCTTGTGTGAATTGTTTGAATGGAAGAATATTGAATGTTTCCAAAATTAGAGAACATCTTTTGAGTGATGGGTTTTTGAAAAATTATACAACACGAACATGGACTGGAGAATTGTTACACTTACCAAGTGTCCGCGAAGCTTTGAAGTTTGTTGATTTCCCAATGGACAATAGATTAAAGGACAAGATTCGTGATGTGGGGGCAGAATCTTTTACTCAAGCGGTTTTCGAAAATATATCTAATGATGCAGAGACTCCTTTATATCCTGGTTCAACTAACTTCACACGATTATTAGTAGTGTTGAGGTTGATGAATTTGAAGGCAATGAATGGATGGACTGACAAAAGCTTTACATAATTACTTTAATTGTTAAAGGACATGCTTCCAAAAGGAAATACATTACCCAATTAAAATTATGAGGTAAAAAAGATTCTTTGTCCGATGGGAATGGAATATAAAAAAGTACATTCATGTCCTAAAGATTCTATTTTATACATAAATGAGTATGGTAATTTAATAAGATGTCCTAGGCGTGGTTTGTCACGTTATTGATTGTTGTCGTTTTGCTGTCAAATTAATATGAATCTAGCGTAGACTTGTCTAACACTAGAGATATGATAGTATAATTGTGGCCAGATGACCCCAAGTCGTCTCCCATGAATCCAATAGTGATTCAGTTAACCGAATTCAAAATCTATCTACAAGTAATGAAAAGTTAGTAATAACAATAATAATAAAAAGGGGGTTAAGATAGTTATGCAGAAAATATAAAAGAGATTGA
>Ga0123342_1007844_pt1 | contig 13864 bp, 4 predicted proteins | sample Turbeawhitnodule_FD_89960 | JGI IMG/M metagenome (GOLD analysis project Ga0123342, IMG submission 89960) | Root nodule microbial communities of legume samples collected from Mexico - Turtle bean Mexico white nodule | ecosystem: Host-associated > Plants > Roots > Nodule | place: Mexico: Nepantla...
ACTTGTGTGTGTGAAAAAATTATAAAAAACGGGTGAGAGCGGGAAGGAGTGGGGAGAAAAAAAAAAGGGGGGAGGCGGGGGGGGGGCAGTGATGAGTTGGTTCCTTGTTTTTTTCTTTTTACGAGGGGTTATAATAAACATGTCTTAATTGTGAATAGTCTCTTGATCATTAAAATACTACCAGAAAATCATTAAATAGTAACTAAATTTAGAGACAAAAAAATAATTAATCACTATGTTGACGATATTAGATACTATTCTAAAGACTAAAAAATTATTGCTATCAAAAGTGGTTTTATTATTAATGAAAATAGTTTCTAAATTGGTATATAAATCAGCTTTCAAGGTTTTAGCTACTAATTACTTTAGATTTTAAATTAGTCTCTCATAGAAACCGCTCTAGATACCAATAATTTTTTTAGTTTATAAAATTATCTCTAATTTAGTCAATATAATAACCATTTAATGATTTTCTTGTAGTGAAATAAAATATTATTATTTTAGTGTAGGATAGAGAAAAAGCGAGTCAACTTTATTGAAGATCTTACATCAATTAGAGATAAAAACATTTCAAGTGAGCGTAAATCTCATCTCATAAGTGAGTTTTATAAAGTTAAGTTATACTTAATGTTTATTTCTTAATATGGTATCAGAGTCATCTGGACCTGAAAGAGATGTTGGATCCTAAGAATAACAACATTCCATAAGATATAAATGGAAACAAATATCATCTTATAAATGAATTTCTCTTAATAAACTTTAATCAAATGGAAGAAGCAATTTAGTTAATAATTGATATTGTATTTGCATGTTCTGATTGGTAATTAAAATCCATGAAAAAATGAGTAGATGATGAACCAAGAAAACACAATCACTCATAGTGGATAACAATTATCTTTGAATTCGTAAGGTGTGACAATGCTTTGTGTTTAAACAAAATAAAAGTGATTAAATTTTAAAACAAAAATCACTTTTCCTGAATCGAAAGTTTGATTTAAATTTCGGATTCAAAATCAAATTTAATAAAACTAATTATTATATATTTAAAATTAATTCATTACTAAAAACATATATGATGAGATGAAACTATAAATATAACAATCATTATATAAAAATAATTCATAATTTTTTTTATTTGAAAAAAATTCACTCTAAAATATATTTTTTAAAATATAAATACAATTTATTTTGTAAAAAATATTTAATAACTTTACAATAATAAAATTAAAAAAAATAACTGAATGATAAAATATTGATTTTTTATTGAAATTTTATATTAAATTTAAACTAAAATATATTTAATTTTTATGTCTAGTTGAAGTATTATTTAATGAAAAATCAAATTAAACTGAATTGAAACATACATTAAGTGGGGAGAGTTAGGTACGCACCAATGCTTCGATTTCATTTTTGTTATTAGAAAAACGGAATATTTAAATAGTAAAAATGCAAATGATGATACTAATAAATTGTTTTTTCCTTTTTCAAGCAAGTTGGTCTTTAATTTTATTAATTATACATTACATGACAAATACCTGTTAGATAGTGACGTGATATAGTAAATAGAATTGGTACATATACTCGAATCTTTCGTTTAATTCTTAGATTTTTTTTTTGTTCATTAATGACTGAAAAATCTATTATAAATATTTTCTGAAATTTTCCTGTCTAATAATAAAAGCAACGACTTTTTCCCTTTCAGATGTCAATATATTTAAAACCTAACCTCGTGCCAAACACAATAAATAGAAAAAGGAAAAGAACAAGATTCATATTCTAAGACATTTTTTAAACCTAAAATTGAGGTTTTGGATATCAAGAATTAGAATGGTAGATATAACTAAAATTTAGTAAAGGTATAAATGTTAGATTTTTTTTACAAAAATATACATAAAAAAATATTTTAGTGTGAGTTGGGATTTTATCACTTTGAAAAGAAAATTCATTAATTTTTTTTTCTTTATATATTATTGTTCTTGCAAGATCTAGAAACAATCTTCTTTCTTTTGAGGTTGTTGATTTCTCGGTCTTCTATCTTAGTTTGGTCTTTCAGCTTTCGGTTTGCTACTCCTCTATTTTGGGTTTGGGCTTGGATATGACTTGTAAACTCTCACTTCTCTGGACTAGGTTAACTAGATCTCTTGGTTCTTTGGTCTCGGTCTCCTCTCACGGATGGGTGTATGTACCTGCAAGGTGCTCCGATGTCAAAGTTATAATTTGTATTAGTTAATTATGAGATAAATTCACTCTTACTTACCTCTTGGGGTTGATCACCTATTTATAGCATCTTCTTATCGGGCTTTAAACCCAGTTGGACTTTTACTCTTTATATTTGATCTTTTTTTAACACAACCCTTCATATTTTGGACCCTTTAAATGGATTTTGCTACAATCACTAACTATTTATTTATTTCTTATTTATTTATTTATTTGATTTTCACTTCTCGATCAACCTTTCGATTCACCTATTGGTCAACCTCTCGACTTAGACACTAAAATTATTTAAAATTTAATGTGTGAGTTTCAACTTATACTTATCACAATATTTTATCACAAAAAAATCATGTTTATTCTCATTTACGATCTCTAAGATAAACTATCTCAAAATATTTAAATTAAATTGTTAATTAGTGGTGAAATGATAGATGAATTTGACAACTATATTTAATTTAATTTAATTTTTTAATTTGCTAATTGTATCTTTTTTAATAAGGAAAAGTGACCAACAAACAAGGGACCCATTTTGTGGTAGATATACGATTCTTTTGTATTTTGAAATATAAGCATGCTTAAAAAAACTAAAGAGTAAAAGTGGATTTGAAATTCTTTAAATAAAGATGAGATCCACCATGCAAATTTTTCAGTCAAATGAATGAAAGTGAGGAGAAATATACCTATCACCGATTATTCTCACTCATTTTTTTTTTAATTTGTAAGTTTGTGTACCACTCTTTTAAGCTTATTAATGGATTTTGAATTTGACATAAACTTATAGATATAATGATAGATTATAATGAAATATAATATAAAAGTATTATGGTAAAATTTTATAATTAATTAAAACTTATTTATTTTCATTCTTTCCAACCTTTTTTTTTATTTGTTTATAATGAAATAATCTATATTTTCATTTTATTTTTACTTATTTCTCTTCTTTTTCTTTTCCCACCGACTTATTTTTCCCTACATCACTTTCTTCCATCCAAAGAGAGAGTGTACTGCTTACTCAAAAAGTAATTATATTTATTAAATGTACGTTTGAACATATTGATGTATAAGGAGAAAATAAAATATATATAAAAAAAAACTAATCCGCTAAACTAATGTAAAGCATATATATTTAGGTTAATAGAAAATTTAATTGGAGTAAAATTCCAAAAATACATCTAACTATTATAATATAAGTTCTACATATATATGTTTAAAGTTTTTCAAAATTCCTAATACATGATTAGAGCTTATAGAAATACAAATGTTTACAATATAAGTTTCAAAACAACACCCTAAAGTTCACCAGATCCTCCGACACATGTATGATCATTTGTTTGTGTACGTAGTACAGTCATCGCAGTTCAAACCCAATAAGAAAAGTAAGGGTAAGCTAGTGAAAATAAATGTTTTATAAGATACACAATTCAATCAAAAGAGAAAACCAATTAATTTCTCAATTATTCAATATTCTTCAAATCTCAACATAAAACAATCACATGGATCTACACATCCAGGATATTCAGGAAACATAATAACAACAACATCTTCCGGAAGATTCGTATTAAGTAAGTTCTACCAGAGACTAACACATGATCTAAAGATTACCAGTGAATCCAAGAGAAAGGATCAGGGTAAGTTCAATACAACCCAAATCATACATCTTATATGTCACAGTGTGCATGAACTCCTCCATCAGTTTCTCACCACCTGATATCTTAGTTTATGTGACTTAGATCATCAGTGAAGCTCGAAGATATTTGTAACCACATAGGCATCAATACTTAATACACAAACAAACATCAGTCCATACACTATCCCTGATGTATGAATTCAATTTCATACCATTTCCATCATACAATTTCATTCAAAATGCAATCCACAACATATTTAACAACATAAAAATATACTTAAATACTAAATTATCAAAATCTAATATTTATACAAGTTTAAAAGGTGTATAAACAAACAACATCCTTGCAAAATAAATTGAATAATGGGACCACGTCCCCTCCACATCCAGGTAGGTCTACTAGCATAGGTACTATTAAAAATTAAATTTAGCTTTCCTTATCTTAAATTTGTTATTCTGATGGAAATTTCACCTCAAACAGGGGAATCACTCCAAAATATAGGAACCTAGAGCAAGTTATCCAAAAATTACCAAATATTAGTATAAGCTTACTCAAGTTTAGAGAAACACTTTTCTTAACTAGCCTAACTAAGATTGATGACTAAATCATAGAGAAAAACAAAGAATAAGGTATCTTTAGAGTAAAAATAAACTTACTTTGTTTGAAAATCTTATCGAGTATAAATGTACCCTGACTCCTAAGCTAAAGCATAATGTGATCAAATTTTGGAATAGATGAGGTATGAGAGAGGAAATGAAGAGAGAAAAGAGAAAGGAGAGAGAAATGATGAATGGTGGGGTCTCGTTTCGTTTTTTTTCTATGGCTGTTACAATTTGACTCAAAGGAAAAGAAGCACAAATAAAGTTACTATAAACAAAATTCTGATTTAACAGTTTTACTCTACTCATTGTCGTGGGCCAAATACGTCGATGGAGTTAGAAATATAGAGTGAAGACAAATGAGAAAATAAAATTGTGTATAAAAAAATTGTGGTTATTAAAAATGAATCTCAAATAACTGTATTTTTTAAATATATGAATTTTTTACTTTAATAAGAAAATATCCATGTGTTATCTTAATTATACCAGTTCTATTCTAAAACTATTTTCTAATTCTTTATAAAATTTATTGAAACAAAAAATTTTACAAATGAGTTGAAATTTTATCATTATTTATTAAGAAAAAAAAATTACAAATTGAAATTTTATCATTGTTTATTAAGACAATTCATTGATTCTATATACTTTTTTTTATATGTTATTTAATTTCTTATTTCTATTCGAATTTCAACTTATATTTATTAAGATTTTATATAAAAAAAAACATGTCCCATCTACTATCATTAAGATAAAACTATCTCAAAACACTTAAATTTTGTTAATTAGTGGTCAAATGATAAATGAATTTAATAACTATAATTAATTTTATATTATTTTTAATTTGCTAATTTTGCCTTTTGATAAGAAAAGTGACCAACAAATAAAGGAACCATTTTGTGGTAGAGATACAATTTTTTTGGATTTTGAAATATAAGCATATTCGAAACAACTAAAAGAGTAAAAGTGGATTTGAAATTCTTTAAATAAAGATGAGATCCACCATGCAAATTATTTTAGTCAAATGAATGGAAGTGAGGAAAAATATACCTACCACCAACTATTGTCCCTCATTTTCTAATTTGTAAGTTTGTGTATCACTATCTTAACCTTCTTAATGGATTTTGAATTTGACATAAACTTCAACTACTTAAATATAAAAGGAGAAGAAAATGTAAGAGACGTAATTGATTATTTTGTCATATTGAACTCATTTAAGGTTTTATAGTTGTCATGATATATTAGAATGAAATATAGTATAAAAGTATTTTCTCATGTAAAATTTGGTAGTTTTAATTAAAAACTTTTTTTTTTCATTCTTTCCAACCAAAAACAACTTTTTATTATTTGTTTCTAATGAAACAATCTATATTTTCATTTTATTTTTACTCATTTCTCTTTTCTTTTTCCACGATCTATTTTTTCCCTCTATCTCTTTCTTCCATTCAAAGAGAGTGTAATACTTAATCACACACTGAAGTTTCTAGAAATTAATTTATTCATAAACTAATTTTAACTTACGAAACAGTTAATTTCCTTATTTTCCTCTCTCTTATATATCTTTAAAAAGAAGTTCCTTCAAACATTACCAAAAAAAAATTAAACATATTCTTATTAAAAATAAGATTACCTTAATAATTTGTAACATAGATGAAAATCTTAGAAATACTTAAGCAGAAGTTTGTCCACGCAGATTTTAAATATTACTGGTATAATCAAACAAGCATTTAAGATTAATTAAAAATAGCTTGTATTTACTAATTAGTACTCATATATACGAAATCCATGTCTTGGAAAATCACATATGATACAGCAACATTTATAATAACTACGTTTTTTTTTAATAACCATTTTATGTGATTTAAACCCGTTTAATTTAAAATTTCGTGTAACTAGTTTTGATTGAATTTTTTAATTTAAAGTTTGAATTGCATTGAAATGTCTTAAAAAAACAACAACTTTTAAGTCTATTTTTTTTAATGATCAACTCCTATAGAATGAAGTTTGTTCATTTATATATTATGAATTATTTGAAATCTCTAACACATCTCGCGTCGAGAACCTTTAACTCATGCGTGAGATTATATATTCATGTGTTGTTCGATAATAAGTGACATGATAAGATCAACAAACTTTCACTATGATAGATTCTAAATGAATCTGATACAAAGGTTAATTTTAAATTTAGCTCAATCTTACAAGATCAACTCATAAAGTGAAGTTTGTATTCATTTATATACTATGAATTATTTTTATTTATAGTCGATATGAACAAAATGTTTTTTTTTAAATTATATCATTTTCTTCTATTTTATCAATTGAAAACTAATAGATGGACATATATAAGGCTTGGAGGGTGCGTAAAGGGTTATGAATTATCATTAGGATCCAACTTTAAAAAAAAAATCAGTAAATTATTTTCTTAAATTCGTGTCAAGATTTTAAATAAAATAGTTATATTATATTCATGATCAATGTTATTTATTTCAAAAGAAACATTGAACTACGCATGCTTTGAAAATTAATAATGTAGATCTAGGAAACTTAGTTTAACATTTATCCTAAAAATGAATGACTAATACAAGCTGAAAAAATAATGTGGGTATAATTTTTCTGAATATTCTTTATGAGTATATACTTCAATTGTTAATAATACTGAGGTCCTATTTTTTATTTGATTATAAAATTTGGTACTATTTTATGGATGTTAAAATTAATTACTATAATTAGCATTAAAAAATATTTAGAATCTAATTCAATTCTAGAAACTAATTCATGAAGTAAAGGTTATCCATTATTTACATAATGAATTATATCACCTATTATCATATCTCTAACATAATAATGCAAGTGTCTTAAAAATTATATTTGGACATAACTATATTTCAAAAATCAAATTATGAAATAGAAATATCCCTCACTTATATATACTATTATATTTAGAGAAAAACCTTTGAATAAAATAGTATTGACTAGTATCATTTTTTTAACAACTTATAATATTAACTTTTTTTTAGGTTAAAGTAAAGTGATATCCAAATTTGTGGATTTGATACGCATTAAAAAAGTGTTTTTGAATGTTGCAAGTTCATAGTAAAAAAGAAATTAATCCCATAAGTTTAATTAAGAAACAAAATATTAAATTACTCACACGAAGCAATATATGATGTTGAAATTTCTAAATGATCACAAATATAATAAAGAACACGTGAAGTTCTCCAACTCAATAAACTAATCTAACTCAATTTTGATTATTTTCAATGTTTGATGGATATTCTTTTATATTTTAGATTATATATTCTCTAATACAAATTTATATTGTACATTGAATATTTTTAAAATTAAAAAAGATGTAGTTAACATTTTAGATGAAATAACGACACAACTAAAATTTAAAATACAAATATTAAAAAAATCAAAATATTTAAATTTACGGGAAGTTGAAATCACTGGATGCAGGAAAAAATCATCTTTCTTTTGGAGGCAATTACTTTCTCCATTGATTGCAACCGATTTTTACATAAAATAAAATGATAAGAAATGGGCATATCAATGTACATTTCATAATTTTTTTTCCGAAATTCATAGATATGGATTTTTATAACATTTTTTTTAATTATAGAATTCCTTTTCTAAAATATATTTTTGGATTTAGTTTTTAAGAATTTTTTTTCAAAATTCTTTTTCTAGAATAAGATTTTAATTTTTCAATTTCAGAATTTCATTTTCGGAATACAAAAATTTATTTTTTCTAGAATTTATCTTTTGTATTTTCTAATTACTTTTCCAGAATGAAGGACAAATTTGGAAATTTAAAAAAGAATCGGGTGTATATGCATAAAGAACTGTCCTCCTTTGTAATGGTTTCTTTTGTCGTGACTAGTTAGAATACAATATTTTACCAAAAAGGCTATGTAGCATGGCCCAGCTTTATATATGAGGCAATTGCTTCCTGTACCCATATCACTGCACCCAATCATCCAGGAAAAAACGAAAATACCCTTAAAAAAGGTACATATAAAATTACATTCTGAATCTCCTTTTCTAGAACACAATAATCTCTTCCGGATAAATTTTTCTAGAATGTATTATTTTCAATTCTTGATTTCTTTATCCAAAATGGGATTTTGATTTTTTTTTTCCAGATTTTTATATCCAAAACACAAAAATCTCTTCCGAATCTATTTTTTCGGAATGCATTATTTTCATTTTCAAAATAAAGGGTATTTTTGGAATTTTGAAATTATGTTGGGTGCAGGTTCAGTTGGTTGCAAGTTCAAAAGTGTTGGGTGCAAGAAACATTTGCCTATTTATGAAGACATGGCCCAACTTTCAATGCCACGTTGGGAGTGGCTGAATCTTGGGCCAGTTCATCAAACCCTGGTTGAACTTTGTAGGGTATTTCTCCCTCCACCCCAACAAATGGCTTTCTGCACCTCATAACCTTCAATATTTCTTATTCCAAAATATGCAACCCTATTCTAGAAACACTTTTTCTTACAGAATTTATAGTTTCAAAGATAATTTTGGTATTTCAAAGAATGTAAGGGTGCAGGAAGAAAATATAGGGTTACAGGAATAAATATCCTAATTTATAATATATTTAAAAGTAAAAGTTAAGTATGTTTTGAAATTAATTTTGAAATTAATAAATTTTGATTTTAGTCTTGGTATTAGAAAAATGGTTTTTATTCTTCAAAACATTGAAATTTTATTTTTGTTCTATATGAAATGTCAAAGTAAGTTGTAATGTGTTTGTAGTATAATATTAATATGTTGAACTTTTAAACAAAAATTTAAATCCTAAAATAAATTTGATTTAAAATAAAGATTTCAAGACTTTAGAATATTAAAACTAAAGAAATATATTCTACAGCTACCAAAGAAAACCATTCATTTTATTAAAGATTAAAATCAATAATTTAAAATTAAAGAGGGTCAAATACCAAGGTTTTTTAGAAAGCAGTATTAAAACACGCTTCTTCTTTTATTGAAATTAAAAAAATATTTTTACTTTTTACTTGAACGCGTCTTATAACATTTACTTATTTTTAATTAAGAATGAGATGTGTGGGACACACGTGATTAGCCAGGATTCACAAAAAGTAATTTAACGGCGTTAAATATTTCTAGGTTTCCATCATTAAAAAAGAATATTAAATCAACCATCTTTTTCACTTTCTTATTTTTTTTTTCTCTTTTTCATTTTTTCATTGTTCCATATTTCACCAATTCATCCACAACCACTCACTCTTTCCATTTCTACAACTTTTTTTTGCTACATTGATATGCTATTTCAAAAATATTACTCAAAATTAAAAATATTGACAAAATAAACATATGATCAATATGATGTTGCAAAAAATAGAATATATTTATTATTTAAAATATAAAATATTAAAAAGATTTATTTTTTTAGAATATTAATACATTGATAATTTTATACCAAATTATTTTTAAGAGTATTGATATGTTGATAATCTAATATTAGATTATAATTAATATAATAATTTTAAAATTATATTAATTAAATTCTATGTAGCACAGAAACTGGACACTGATATCACACGGACATAAAGATATGTAAAATCTTTAAAATGTAAGACATGGGGACACAAATCTATATATTATATAATTATGAATTATATGAATTGACAATAAAGATTTATGTGCACAAGTATCTTCCAGATTATTTTTTGGAACAGAAAGATGTTTTTCATGACTGATTCACAAGGAGTTGTTTCTTATTTTAATAATCATAATAAAAATTTATACAATAAGTTTGAGTTTTTAAAAAATTAATATATTTTTTCTTTTTAAAATTGTGTTAAAATCGTACTAGAATTGTCAGAAATATAACAAATACTTTTTTAAATTTGACACTTCACGGATACATGTCATACAAATGTCATATGAGTATCGGTGTTCCATACGAGTATCAGACACCGACACGCCATTTGAGAGGAGTATATGATGTTCATATATTAAATCAAATTATAAAGAGGTCCATTTTAAAGGATAATTTTTAAAAGTAAATTTTTTTAATAATAAGAAACATTAAAACAAGCATTTAGTGAATTGCTAAATGTAGGAATAAACGTGGTCCTCTAGTTTTACATGTGAAGCTGAATAACCTTAACATCAAAATCAGATTACGTGGAAATTAATCTATCTTCATTGGTTTATATTATGCCAAAATTTTCAAACCTTTCTAATCATACTAAACCTCTTTTTCTTATCTCCCTTTTATTTTCCTTTTTTCTTTGAATGTCTTATTCAGAATGATTTTTTTTTGTGGCACACGATTACCCAACCCAAAATTCATTTGATTTGTCTTTGCAGCTAAAAAAGTTATCATAACTTACTAGACTTTTATAAATATTCCAAAAACATGCTTTTCAAAAATAAATACACATAACAAACTAAATAAAAATAACTCTTAAGTTATTTTAAGTTTTATCCTTAGCTTAATTCCAAGTTTTTCTTTATAGAGTTTATGTTAATGAACTATGATATTTCATGGAGGTTTATAAGTTTTTTTTTTCAGTAAAACAGTTTTTACTTTTCTTTTTAGAAGATTTTTTTTTTCTCAAACTAAAGTGAACCAAACTTGTAATGATCATACTACCTATTACGCAAAATAATGATGATACTAATCTTTATCTTTATCTTTAAACAATCTTCATAGTTGTTAAGTCAATGATAAATTTGTGTAAATGAATACACACTCGAAAAAAAAAATCCGTTTTATATGAAGTGTCGTTCTTTAATAAAATTAAAGAAAGGTAATTTTTGTATTTAATACAATATTTATAAAACTTTATATTATGATTTTATATCGCAATAAATATGTGTATATAAATTAATTAAAGGTTAAGGGAAATATTAAAGTATAAATTAGAAAAAATAATTAATACTTTTTTAACTTTAAAAATGATAAGTAAATAAAAATGTTTTTCTTTTAAAATTTGATGGTTAATATAACATAGTAATGTCACCTAAAACATTATATTATGTTTGCTCTAATGTAATAGATTTTAAAGAATAGGGTAAACTATTTTTTTTAACACTTTCAATATAGCTTTAGACTCCAATAATTCAATTACAAACATATGAATTATCACACTCTTTTCATTCCAATGTACCAAACAATTAAATGTTTGTTCTCAATTCTCATATAACATTTACCATTAATGTCAGAAATCCATTAACATACAATAAACACTTGACTCTACTTTTAGAATTTTTGTGTATTGAAATCACACACACACTCTTCAAGGATGTATTTGACTTGTTCGATGGAGATGCATTTCAGGAGGGGTCAAAAGTAGCTTCGTTTGAACAATTCCCCTTTTATGAGTACGAAAAAGGCACATCTCTTCCTTATCAATTTCTTGTTGTTGTCATTGCATTCTCCATTTTAAATGAATTTTCTGGTCGAGGTCATCTAGAATTCACCTTCAAACACTTTTAGGCATTCATTTTGCTCATCAATGTTGGGGGCGGACAATGTTTGCTGAATAATGGAGTAGTGTTGGCCTTTTGCTTTTTGTGCTAGCCAATTTTGACAATAGGTCGGCTCGAGTGTTATGTTCTCGTTTTATATGCTCAATGGTGTCCTTCTCGAAATCAACCATGAGGTAGATAACTTTGTAATAATATTTGAGCAACATTGAGTCCTTTACCTGAAACTCGTAGGTTACATAACCTATCGTCAGTTGTGAGTCACTTCTGCAAACTACTTTTTAGGCTCCAATGTCTTATGCCAAGGTGAGTCAGGCTATCATTACTTTGTATTCAACTTTTTTATTGAAGGTCTTAAACTTAAAACACATGATTGTTTTAGGAGTGTTCCCATCGATCCTTTCAGGACACTATTGACCTCGCCTCCTTTATTGTTGGAGGATCTGTCCACATAAATGATCCAAGTGTCGTTAGTTGTGTCAAGCTCTGCATTAAGTTTTGTTGTGAAGTTAGCTAGGTGTTGGCCTTTGATTGATCCCATCGATTCATACTAGATATCGAACTTAGAAAGTTTGACTGACCAATTTATAATTTTGCCTGCGAGATCTGATTTTGAGAGCACTTTGTTTATAGGGTAGTCGATTTTTACAATAACTTGGTGGTTTTGAAAGTAGGGTCAAAGGCTTCTAGTTGCTATGACAGGGCTAGAGCCATATTTTCTATCAATTGGTATCTAGTTTCGGTCACTTGTAGGGTCTGACTCATGAAGTAGACAGGTGATGACTATTTTACGGGAAATGTTTCGTGTCAGAAGTAATAAATTTTTTCAAATATCAAACCCACAAGGAACAATTGAATTCTCAAGTATAATATTCACTAAATAGAAAAACAATATGTAAAAGTTTGTTGGAAAAGTTGTTGTGTACGATGAATTTGCAAGAATTTAAATAAAGCGAAGTAAAATATTTGTGTGGTTCAATTGGAAAATTTGAGATTGAGGTTCATCCTTTTCACTCGTCTTTATTTTTACAAAAAGATTATAATATTTAGTCTTGATTGATATTGATGCACATATAAAAATCATTCATATTGATTCCTCACATATTTATAGAAATTCCTTATCATTACGAACATATGTTATAAAGCAATTAACATTTCAAATCTATTCCCAGCATTCAAATATGTTAAGCATTATCATTTAGGTTAGATTCTTAAAAGTACTTTTGAGTCAAATCTAAGATTCAAAATCATGAATAATTCAAGCTTTGAAAATAAAACGAAAATACCAATCATCAATAAAGAACTGAAATATTATAGATAAATATCACCTCAATACATAAGAGTTTGAACAAATTACTCTTAATCTCAAAGGGAATAATTAGTCACTCATGTTGGTCATTACAAGCATAAAAAACAAGAAAATAAAATCCAAGATGTTTCTCCTTGACGACTACCTCCTATAGGGTTTTCTATCTTTTTCTATTCTCCTAGTGATGTCTAGGGTTATGCATCACGTCTCCTATTTAACCTAGTTGGTCTTAAACTAAGTGATATCTTGCCTAAGCGAGTTATTACTAGCTTGGGCGAGTTTGACAAGAAAAAACCCAACTTCATTGGAGTGAATTCGCCTAGGCGAGCCTTGGGCGAGTTCCTCTGGAGTGATCTTGATTGGGTGAGTTTGGGCGAGTTTCCAATGTTTTAACTTTCCCTTTTCATCTTGTTTATTCTCCTTTAGTCATTTCATCTTCATTTTTCCCTAGAATCCAGAAATTAACACAAATTTGTAGGGGTGGCAATGTGGGCTGGCCCGCCCCGCATAAAAGGTAACTTGCGGGCCAACCCACATAAGAATTTTTTTTTTCCAAAAAATTAAAATTTCATTAATTAGAAAAAACTTATTCCTACTACTGAAAAGTTAAAATTTTATCCGTGTTTCAATTCATTTAGTTAAGATAAAAATAT
>Ga0123342_1007845_pt1 | contig 13862 bp, 7 predicted proteins | sample Turbeawhitnodule_FD_89960 | JGI IMG/M metagenome (GOLD analysis project Ga0123342, IMG submission 89960) | Root nodule microbial communities of legume samples collected from Mexico - Turtle bean Mexico white nodule | ecosystem: Host-associated > Plants > Roots > Nodule | place: Mexico: Nepantla...
GCTTGCGGTCCATGGATGCATAGATTCCAAGATAAAGACAAAGGCTTATTAGAGAAAGGACTAGTTCAAATCAAACTGGTCCTTGAATCTTGTTTTTTGTTGTTTGGTGATCCTGACGCTGATATGGCTTTTATTATTGGGACCTATCTTCCTTTGCGTTCTGATAATGCACATGGTTGTCCTGATTCTTGCAGATTATGCACTTTCATTAAAATTGAAAATGCCATGCTTAAATTGTGATACAAATTCCTAAGAGGAGATATTTTGTTTGAGTTTAATGAACATGCACTAGTATTATTCATCTGCAATCGTAAATAGTTTTATGCTGTCAACTAATCAGAAATAACTGATGAATAATGTACCAAGTAGTCTATTCGTTGGTTTATTACTATGTACTCTTCTTTCTTCCCTTAGGCAATTGCTATCTATCCTTAGAAAGGGAAAAAAATGAGGAAGGAAGAATTTTATGATTTCCAAACTTGTGTTCTTAGAAGATAATGCAATTCATCATATCTTTTTAGTTGGTACGATCAATTCCAATATTTAAATAGATTTTCCGAAAGGTCTCTGAAAGTGACTGCATCAAACAAAAAATAACAATATGCGACTAGTCGTACTTCTACCGTCTTACGTTAGCCAACTAACAAAAGTTTAAAGTCAATTTAGGAAATAAGATAGAAAGCAACACAAGTACAAGTGTACAATGCATTGCAAATAAGTAAAAGAATGTTAGATTTAGTTTCTTAATACATAATTTTAACACCATTCAAATGTGTCAAACGTCACATCTTATGTGCCGTCCAATAATTTTACAATAACGCAAGAAACATAAAGAGATCTTATGCAACTAATATGCTTTGATTTAGAAAGTAAAATCCCATTGAATGGAGCAGATTTATTGTTTTGCATTGGCCCTCTTAGGAAACAGCAAGAAAATGGACAGTGACCATTAACAGTAGTGGCTTGTGAATGATAAATGAACTGAGTTTGATATATTTTTCACGATAGTTTCGTGACTGAACAACTCTTTCCAAATTCATCACTGATTTTTAATTCTTTTTAAAGCAAACATTTTAAGTCGAAAAACTTCCCTTCAAACCAAGCAAGTAACATGACCTAATCAAATAAAAGAAACTAGGTGGGTAAGGGCAAGTTAATTTGTTTAAGAATACATGAAGTATGAATAGTTTATTATTTAAGTTAAAAAGCTTACATATAGAAAAAAGAAAAAAACTATTCAAACTTCATTTACAAAAAACCTTATCTCTCTAAAACAATTTTTCTTTATCTTTTTTTATTTATTTTTGAAATAGTTGTTCATGTTTTCATAGATCTAGATTCACATTAGAGATTCTGATGAAAAATAGAATACTTATGTTTGATAAAAAAAAATTAGTAAGTTTTTCTTTGGTTTTTTTTTTTATTGAGTTGTTTTTAAGGGAGGGATGCATGCCTAGGGTTAAGGTTGTGCATGTGATGTTTTTAGGACAAAAATGAATCTCTATTAGTCAATGAGCATGATGATGTATTTAGATTATTAATTAGAGTATTTTATATACATGTTCAGCATTTATGTAGGAGTAATGAAATTGAGAGTGTAAGCTTGATTAAGCAAGTTTTGAAGATAAGGGGATTAATTTTGATCTAATATCACTTTTGGTCCTAGATGTAAAAATTCAATTTAGTCCCTCAGTTACTATTTTGTTCATTGTGGTCCATATTTTGTTTAAAATGATCAAATTTTGTCATTTTTGTAAACATCATTAGTTTGACTAACAACTGCGCAAAACATGACACTATGTGACATTTTAAGATGATGTGAAAAATGCATGGCCTTTGTAGACAATTTATAAGGTGGAAAAACATTTTTTTTCCTGAACATTAAAGAATAATGAATTTAGAATTTTTTGTGGTGGTTATTTTTGTATATACTGACGTTTATGAACGCCACAATATACGCGTGTGGCGGTTCCCCAAACCACCATAGAACTGGTTGCCACAAAGTTTAATATGGCGGTCTTCTGCTACCCGCCATAACACCCGTCATTTTAACATTTTGTTTAAAGTAGCAGTTTTTATATGTAATTAGTGTCAGTCATAATAGTCTTAAAACATGATGCATGTAAACGTCCTTATATAGGGTATAATGTGACGCTTTTAGCGGTCAGTATTGTAAAAATAATACGTCGATTTCAATTGACGTAATTTTAATTCTAAATAAATGGAATTCAGCCACCACTTTTTTATAACTTCGTTTGCATAATTAAACTAAACATAATATATTTCATAATAAAAAAATACAAATAAAATGAAATACTATATAAAGTTATGAGCATCCATTCATTGCATTGAAAATTAAAACACACATAATTGTTCAAAAGTTGATACATAATTGTTTAAAAGTAAAGAAAACACATAAAATAGCTTTAAATATCATCATAGCATTCAAACTATTACAACATTCCTAATCAGTTTTGCTTCCAACACTTGATCCTATTACTTGATTAGGTGATGGAGCACCACTTCATATCTGGTGCCTAAAATAAATAATAAATATTCAAATATATTAATACCACATTGATGGATGCATGAACCAAATTAGATGTCATTACAGCAAAATGTTCTGCAACATCTTTTCTGTAAGCAATATATGCAATCAAAGTTTGCATTTTGTCCAACATTTCATTTTAATTCACATTGTCTGCACTTCTGATTTCTCACAATAACACAATTTCCAGCAAGCAAGCAAATTTAAATCTAACACTAGATCTACAAAAATCAATTTTGCCAGTGACTTGCGTTCTAGCCCAAGCATCGTTCCACAAATCAATAAAAATATTGCACTAGTTTTTATTTGCTGGAATGTTTCAAATTAAATTTGTAATTGTTTTAAAATATGGGTTGTTGCGACTACAACAACAAAAAATACCAACTCCAATTTATCACACCAGTGCAGTCAATTTTTTTATTCCAAAAGTTAATAGAAATTGCATGCACCAATAAATAAAAATTGTTAAAATGGTAGTTGCTTCACAAGTCAAACACAATTCCAGCTAGCAAACACAACACTTGTCATCGTTGGATGCTTTCTAGCCCAAAAATACCATATTTAAATTGAGTTCAAGGCATGGTTCACACACACCAATATTTTGCACCAAATTAATTTAATCTAAAGCAATGCAATTACATCACAAAAACAAGAAAAATTATGTACAAAAAATAAGCAGTTGTAACCAGCCAGCTAAATTCAACAACAATTGTGGCACCAAATTAAAAAAAAAAAAGCAACAGATGGTTCTTAAATTATATGGCATTGTTTGCTGAATTTTTTGAGTTTTTATTATAGCAAATTAGCACTAGCAGCACTTAAGCTCAACAGTTTTTTATGTCCAATGGCTTAAATATAATTTACAACTTCAATTCTAAGTGATTAAGGCCATAAAATATGCATTGCACCAGCCAACAATTTTCACCAAAATTAAAAACGTTGTGCCAAAAGTCACAATTGTTGTTACTGTAATTATGTTCCAGTAAACAACAAATTTTCACCACACCAGAAAAAGTAATGCCAATTAAGAAAATTTTATAGTAATTCTACTAATAAAACATATTTGAGCAATAAAATGGCTTGATGAGGAAATCACTTATAATTAGAGGTACTATACAATTTACAGATGTTATCAAAAGGTACTTCTTCTCCACATAATAGCCATACACCTCAATTTTACACATTAAACAAATATATGTTCACAATTAAAATGGAAATCCAACAATAGATTTCAAAGAGAAGGTTATCTTGAGCTCATATCGTGCAAGTTGGCGGTTGTTGCAACAATGACAACTGAAATCGTTGGAAGGAGGCGTCCTTCAAGTCGGCGACGATTGTGGACGGAACAAACGATGTGTGAAGATTGATGGTTTAACGACGATTCTGGACAAAAAAAAATGGCGAACTGTTAGGTTTTGCGGAGAGTGAGGGTGGAGTGAGAGTGAAGGTTTTACGAGAGTGGGGTTTCGGATAGTGAAGGTTTCACGAGGGTGGAGGTGTATGGTGGGATTAAGGGTTTCAAGCAGAGTGAAGAGTACATGGAAGAGTTTGAGGGTTTGAGGGACATTGAAGGGTTTTTGGAGACTGAATAGGGTATGGGGAGAGTGAGAGGTTGTGTGAGTGAAGAGTGTTCTATGAGTCAAATTCAATTTCCAAAGAGTCAAATTAATGTGGTTTCCGAAAAAAAATTGAGAACGAGGAGTGGTATGAAGGGAAGGAAAACGCGAAAGAGAATATATTTCGAAGGAGAATTATGACAATTCAAAATGACACTTTTTGAAGAATAATTGTGTCAGTTATTAAAATTTCGTATTATAAGAACATTGATGGCGGTTATTAATAACCGTCAGATTAAAACCGCCACTACATACACGATTTTTGTAGTGTGTTTGTAAGACTTTGAAAGTGATCTTGTGCATTGTAGTGGTGACAATTGGGCTCATCGTGTTTGCGTTGTTAGTTCGTGTAGTAGGGTGTTTTCTTTTGACTTTGTAAGGTATGTTTCCCTTGGTTAGTCTTCAATTGTGGTTTCAAAGGTTTGGTTTAGGAGTTTATGGTGGGATTAAAATATTATTATTTGAGTTTTTGGTTGTTTCTATGTATTTAATTGTGTAGTTTATTAATTTCATTGAACCTTTTGAGTTGATTAATGTTTAGGGTCCCACCACATGGAAATTTGTTTTCTCTATGGTCAACCATTTCTTTTTCAGTGTATGTTTTGTTGAATTACTTTGTAATTTGTTTAATTTTTGTGTACATATCCATATGACTGGTTATGTATATTTATTGTTTGTAATGTACGAGGGGTTTTTTGTGTTATGGTCCACCATGATGGTGTTTGTAAATGTTGAGAGACTAAAATATGTTAGTTAGACAAGTACATGGTCATGTGACTCAGATAAGTGAAGTTATTTTGATATACTAGACATTATTAAGGAAATGAGGACTTTTATAGTGAAGGAGTTATGGTATTCTCATGGTGGGTGTTGTATGTCAGAAGATAAGTTGCACTTATTGTTTGTTGAGAATTGTGCAATTAATATGGTTAACATTGTAAGGCGATATTGTGAAGTACATTTGTTTGTGGTACACATGGTGTTTGAACCTTAGATTATTGATAATATTCTGGGATATATGGTTTAGAATGATGTTGAGGTTAATTTTGAGGGGGGAGGAATGAGGTTGAGGTTGATTCTAAGAGGGGGAATGAGGCTGAGGTTGAGGTTGAAAGTGGTAATGTGGGTGAGGTTAAGGTGGAAAAGGGGAATGAGGTTGGGGTTCAAAGTGATACTAGGGATGAGGTTGAGGTTGAGTGTGATAATTAGGTTAAGAAGGTTAAGTGTGATAATTAGGTTGAGGAGTCACCTATGGAAGTCTTATCAACCACATTGTGAGGAAAAGAAGAATAAAGACAAGGGAAACACCTATGGAATTATCAACCACGTTTCTAGATAATTTACAATCCTTGGGTAATGATGATAAACCCACTGATGATATATGTATAAATGATAGAGGATTATTAGATATTGAGTGGGAGTCAGAAGATTTGGACAATGGGGAGAGAGTGAGAAAGATGGTGATTGGCCACGAGTATTGATAAATTTGGTACCTTTAGAATGCCAAATAACATGGCTGATTTCAAGTGGTAATTAGGGACATATTTTACTGACAATGAACAATTTAAAGATGAAATAAGAGCATATATTGTACCTTTTGGAAGAAATTTGATGAAGAATGATAATAGGAGAGTTAGGGTGAAATTTAATGGGGCACAAGGAAAGTGTGAGTAGTTTGTGTATTGTGGGCACTTACCATAACCTAGTTGTTGGCTACTAAGAACATCAAGAACATCCATAGTTGTAGCAGAAAATTCAAAATTGTTGATTTACTGAATACTAAATGGTTAAGTGGAAAGTTTGAGTCTTTTACTAAATTGCAGCTTCATTATTCTTCTCATTGGATAGAGAAGCTTGCATGAATTTCCCCAAGGTGTCCTCCAATTTTCTTATTCTTTTCTGAATTGAAGGATAGAGTGGTTTTTGTTGAAAAGAGGTTCGCCTGTTGGATGAACCAACATCTTGTTTCCACCCAAAACCTTGGTTTTGATTGCTTTTCTTGAGACATTATTATGATAATTATTGTTGTTTAAAAAACCACATTGTCTTCCCTTATTACTCTTATAATTCACTTCTGCTTCAGATGATTATTTTGATAAGAATAGTGATCATTGGGATGATCACCTCCACATAAATCACACCTTATTGTTTGAGTCTGACTCTAAGAAGATTGCACAACTTGTAATTGTTGTGGCAATTTAGAAATTTGTGCACTCAATGCCTCAATTTGTTGTGCTAGAATTTTATTCTAAGTTAGAATTGCATCTAAAGTATAAAGCTCTAACAACCCTTTCTTTTAAACAACTTATCTATCATGTTGGACATGATAATCTATTGATACCAATGCATCAATAATGTTTGTCATCTATTCTACATCAACAACCACCATTGTACCACCAGAGGCAGCGTCTAGAAGCATTTTTGTATCAGATTTGAGGCTATTGCGAAATATGTTCAATTATGAAATATCATCAAACCCGCGATTTGGGCATTTTCTCAGCATCACTTTGAATATATCCTATGTTTCACAAAAGCCTTCATCTAATCCTTGTCTGAACATAGAAATATCATACTTTGCTTTGATGTAGCGGGATAGTGGAAAATATCTTTGTAAAAAATTCTCCTCTATAACTTTTCAACTAGTGAGGCTCTAATTTGGATCGGATTTGAGTCATTCCTTCGTTTTTCCTGCCAATGAAAAAGAAAACAAACGCAAATAAACATATTTTATATCACCTGATTGAAAGCTCATTGTTCCCACCAACTCATAAAATGTAAACAAATATGTATATGGATCCTCATGGTCCATTGTTGTAAATTGATGGGTACTAATCAAACTGAGGAATGCAGGTTTCATCTCCAATGTTTAATGGTAGCAGATATTGTAATACTAGAAAAATGTCTTGGCCCCCGCTACATAGCATAATCACTAAGTGTTCTTCTGGTCTTTGGTGGTTGTTTTTCAACCATGCTACTTTCTTCCTAGAAAATTTCAATGTGAAGGGTAGAAGCGGTTGATGATTCTTCTCTAATTTCTCCTTACTTTTCTTTTTTCTCTTTTTAACCTTATTCTTCTGAGTTGCATTTTCATTTTCTGGTTCAAATTGCAATTGATCTTTAAAAACTTGTTCTCTTAATATTATATATGACAACTCACTCAAGGATTAACACAATGAGTAACTAGAAATAAAAATAATAAAAACTTATAAAATACAAAATTTAAAACAAATCTGAAATAAATAAATAAATACTAATCAAATAAAAATATTCACAATATTTAGGAATTCGTACATTGAATTTAAAATTATTCCTGACAATAGCGCCAAAAACTTGATGACTCTTTAATTTTGACAAATATACCGAGTCAGAAGTAATAAATTGTCCCTAAGGACATATATCGAACCCACAAGAAATAGTTCTAAAATATCAAGTATAATATTCATTAAATATAAAAAAATGTGTAAAAGTTTGTAAGAAATTAAATAAAAAACAAAGTGAGTAATTTAGATGATTCAATTGAGAAAATTTGGATTGGGGTTAATCCTTCTCACTCGTCTGTATTTTCAATGAATAAAAAATATAACATTCCAACTTGATTGACATTGATGCATGTATAAAAATTATTCATATTGATTCCTCACATATAAAATTATTAAGATTATCTCCTAAATATTGATTTCTCGTATATTTATACAAATGTTCTTATCATTACGAACAAATGTTATAAAGCAATTAACATTTCAAATTTATTTCTAGCATTCAAATATGTTAAGCATTATCATTTAGGTTAGATACTTACAAGTATTTTTCAGTCAAATCTAAATATCAAAATCATGAATAAAGATTCAAACTTCAAGAACAAAACGATAATACCAATATTAATCAATAACAAAATATTATAAATAAATATTACCTCAATATATAAGAGTTTAAACAGATTACTTCTAATTCCAAAGGGAAGACTTAGCCATTCATATTGGTCATTGCAAGCATGGAAAGCAAGAAAAGAATATCCAAGGTGTTTCTCCTTGACGGTTGCCTTCTTTAGGATTTTCTATCTTTGATTATCCTCCCTTTGTCCTCTAGGGTTCAACCTAACACCTTCTATTTAACCCAATTTGATGTACGTTAGTGACATCTCGCTTAAGCGAGATATTACTTAAGCAAGTTTCACGAAGAAAAAAACCCAACATCACTGGAGTGAACTCGCTTAAGCGAGCCTGAGCAAGTCTTGGGCGAGTTTTCTACAGAGAATAAGTTTCCTCTAGAGTGATCTTGCTTGGGCGAGTTTTTGACAGGTTTTCAATGCTCCAACTTTTTCTTTTCTCTTTGTCTTCAACTTGTTCATTCTCTTTTAGCCCTTTATCTCCATCTTACTTTAGATTCTTGAAATTAGCACAAACTTTGGAATAAATCATTCTTATTCATCTCATAATCCAAAAATATGTAAAAAGGTTCAAATTACTAAATTAGATGTTGAATTAAAACTTTATTAACAATTAAAGTCCATAACATGAAATATCACTAAATTATGGCACGTACCAACTCCCCTAAACCAAGAATCTTGCTTGTCCTCAGGCAAAGTAAATGAATATAAATAAATCATATTCGAGTTCAAATATCAAAACAACTTTATTTACTAAACAACAAATTAAATTAGAAAATTATTGTGCTACCAACTTCAAATATAGTGAGATATAGATATAATCAACATCTAAGATAACAACTGAAACAATGAAATGACAATTTATCAAGGAATTTCTTCTCACATTCTCTCAGGTAAGTGTTTCTCTCCATTTCCACTGAATCCTAACAAATCCTGGTTGTTTTTCATTTCATCTTCAAATCGCAATCACATTAAAAACATGAATCTTAAGGTCTTCTACAGATATTATAATGAGGTTGGGCTTCCAAAAAATATTGGTTTTTCATATAACAAAATGCACACTTAAAAGAATAAGAACATACCTACAATCCAAATACAATATATATGTTCTATCAAATCACCAATTTCTTTGACTTCAACACTTTTCCCCATTTTCTTTTCTTGATCCTAATTTCAACATGAATTTTTTTTCTTCTTTTTTCTTTTTTTAATCAAAGAGAATATAAATAAATTATTCTTATTTCCAACCAAATAAATTATTTAAACTTAAATTATTCAAACAACTAGAACCAATCATTCCCTTTTTTTATATATAAATTGCATATATGTTCTCTTTCCTTAAACATGCTAATAAATAGAAAATATATTAGTTAAGGTTCAGTGTGAAATAATAAAAAAGATATATTCTTGGCTCTGAAAGGGCTATCACAAAGATATAATCAATTTAAACAAAGGTTGGCTATTTGGCCTTGGGTTTCTAATTAATATAAATTCCTTAATCATTTTCATGTTCTTTTATGATGTAACATAAAATTAAAAAAATCAAGCAATCACAATTGTCAATTCATCAGTGAAATTCTCAAACTGTTTAAGATTCACACACTTACTTAGTTTAATTAGTCTTATTCCCTATTGCTTGTCATTCTTTGTTCCAACTACCCATCCTGTTTAATTTTAATGTACCACAATCTAACCCAAATTTGAATATGGATTCAACACATTTTCTTTTCCAATCCATGTCCATATCATTTCACTTTTCTAACCTTTAAACACAAAGTCTGATTAATACATTCTCCACAATTCAAATTAATATTCTAGTTCTTTAGCACATATTCCAAGGATATCTTATGGTTCTAGCATTCCGGATACAGTTTCTCAGTTTTGGACAGGTTGTCATTGGAATATTCCATTGTGTTTACAACAGATGCCTCATCTTTTTAGTCATATCATGATCAGGGAGGAACATGATATTCCTAATTGGATTCTAGATGAATTTGGTCGTTTCACTCTTAAATCGGCTAGGACTTTCTTCTCAGAATCAGGAGTTCCCTGTGGTTAGGGTAAATTAATTTGGTCTTCATTTATTCCGCCTTCCAAATCTCTTGTACTTTGGAAATTTTTTCATGGGCGCTTCCAACGGATCAGCATATTCAGAATAAAGGTTTGCATATTTTTTTCTATGTGTAGGCTTTGTGAAAGCATGGGGAATCAATTCCGTATTTATTTTTTGAATGCTCTAATGCTTTGGGTATTTGGAGTTGGGTTTGGGAGATTTTTCCTACTTCTCATTTCTCTAATAAGGATGGTCTTCTTTCTTTTATTAAGAGTGATGGTGGTCCTTTGGTTAAATTGATTAGGCTTGCTGTGATAACTTTTTCTATTTGGATGATATAGCGTATAAGGAATTTTTCTCATTTTCAGGATAAGATTGAGGTTTCTCGAGTTATTTCGATTATTAAAGATTTAACTTGTCTGGTGGGTAACTCGTCTAAAGCTTATATGAAAAATGATATGTTGGATTTCAACGTGATCAAGTTTTTCGGTATTAATACTCGTACTGGTAAAGTTTTTCGGTATTAATACTCGTACTGGTAAAGTTCTTCATCCTCTTCCTGTGAGATGGGAATTTCCTTCACCAGGCAAGGTTAAAATTAACATTGATGGGGCTGCTAGGGAATATCCTGGTCTTGCTACTTATGGAGGTATTTTCATGGGAGTATGGGGGAATTTATTGGAGCTTTTTATGTGTTCCTTGAAGTTCAAACTGCTCTGGTTGCTGAGTTTTATGGAGTTTTACATGCTATGAAGGAAGCTCAAAAGATGGGGCTTACTAATGTATGGTTGGAATGTGATTCTGCTTTTACTGTTGGGACAAATGTTCCTTGGATGCTTTGGAATCAATGGAATACTTGTCTTAATTACTGTGGGAAAATCAAGTTTAGGGTTACTCATATTTTTCGTGAAGGAAATATGTGTGTGTTGATAAGTTGGCTAATTTAGGATATATTCATAGAGAATCATTTCATTGGTATAATAGGCTTTCATCTAGTTTGTTCTTAGAATTATTTATGAATAGGTATAGTCTACCTATGTATCATTTTTGTTAACATATGGGTTTTGACCTAGTCCCCCCATATTTTTTTATTTTCTTTATTTTTTTCTTTTTTTTAATAATACTTTTTTCATGTGATGGCAGATGATTGTTGTTATTTGAGGTGTCAGCCTAGCTAAGATGTCAAGTTGCAAAGTAATGCCTAACATGAAAGTATTTTTATAAAAAAATTAATATTCTAGTTCTCACAATAAAATTTAAGAACAAAATAAAACTAGAAACACAATTCAACAAATAAAATATAAGTAAATTAAACAACTAAAAAAAATAAGCAAATTAAAAAACTGAAGAAAAAAAAAATAACTAGAAAGATAAAACCATATTTATTTTGCTTTGTGCTCAATCATCTCTTCTTTGCAACTCATCCAGCTCTGCGTTGAAATCCTCATCCACAACTGTAGATGGTCCTGCTTCATCTGCTAGACCTGCCCCCCAGAAAAATAATACATGTCCCCAGGCCATGCAACATAAGCTTCAAACTGATCCAGAGGCATACAGGGGTTGGGTTGCCCTTGAGGAAAGTTGTGATAAGCTACCTGATGCAGATGCATCATACCTCTATGAGTAGCACTCTATTGCATTTGCACATGCTCCCATGTTGCTCTTTGTTTTAACTACATTTTCTCTCATGTGGCTCTTTGTTCTAACTGCATCCACTCCATGCTGGTGCAAAGACCTGTCATTTTCTCTAACATCAAAGCTTCCATAGAAATGATGATGAGCTAGGTTGGTGGTTTAGTGACTGATGGAAGGGAACATCGCCAACTTGTGTAGGTTGTTCTTCTGTATTAGTGGAATTGTGCATAACAAAATTCTGATCAATAGTTGGTCTAATTTTTATTATTGTGTTCACGTCAACCGCATGAGTTGCATATAGATAGTTATTAAAGTAGGGAACCCCAATGAACCTTTTGCCATCTGTTTATTATTATTTACCTCTAATTTAACAAACTTATAAATCTCATAAAAGATAATTTTGGCTACATCAACAGAATAATATTCTTTTAAAAGGCAATAGAGAAGATAACACCTCAGAATATTTAAGTCTGACACATGTCCAATATGCACAATGTTTTCCAAAATGAACACCATCCAAACATGGGATAGAGTCTTTATATCTTTTCGTAATATTATCCAAGGTTTCCTGACTGGCCCTACTTGATAAGAATGATTATCTAGGAAAACCACTTTAGCCACCTCTTCATCATTAAAACCATAGGTTGTGGCCCTCAGCTGGTGATAAGTGCAGTCATCATCACCTTTTAATTGTAATGATTTCCCCAAGAAAGCACTGATGGAGTCCCTATCAAAAGGCACCCATTTTCTTTTAACTCTAAACGTCATCTCCTTAGTCCCTTGGCCTTCAGTTCAAGTGTTATCATAAAATTCAAAAACCACCTATGGATCATATTTAGTTAAAGGTTATGTCCGTCTCATCCAATTTCTTCTCTGTAACCCATTTAAAAATACATCATATTCTTCAAGTTGCAAATTCGTTTATACATGATGAACATCCAATTCCTAATTTCTTTATATCCCTGTTGCTTTTCCCTATCATTGAATTGATTCCTTGTTGAAGGTTCAGGACAATTGGAGTTAATCTTAACTTTATTTCCTTTTGTAGTTTGTGTCGCAGTGCTCTTTGTAAAACCCATTCTTTTCTACAACAATGGCAAAGATTAAGCAAGAAATTTTGAATTTGGAAGAGGAAAACTTGAGATTTAGCAATGGACAGAAAGAAAAATCGTACTTAGGGTTTTAAAAAACATGACTCATTTTCGCATTTTTAAAAACGCTAGAAGTGAAACTTCCTTCGAGCATGTAATTCTTGCTAAGGCAAGGTTGACATGGAACTTTTATAAGTGACATCTTGCCTAAGCAAGAGTTGTCTCGCTTGGGTGAGAATTGCTCCATAGAGCTCCCTTTCTTAAATGCTAAACTCACTCAGGCGAGCTATATCTTGCCCAATTGAGTTTCTCTACACCAAAAATTCTAATTTTATGCAATAACATGGATTTTATCAAATAGTATCAAAAGTAAAAATAAAATAAACAAATCAGCAAAAAAAAAACATATATACTGGTTTTCTCCCAAAAAACGTTTTGTTTAACGTCATAGAGTTTGATGTTTGTTTCTAATCAATCAGGATGTGCCCTTTGTTGCAACAATTTTCTGATTACATTTTTAATTCTTCTTGAGTATGGATTTTCAAGTTCAATAGTTTCATCAGTCTTGATTTCTTTGATAACCCAAAAACTTGACCCTTTTGTCTTTAACCTTCTAGGAAGGAGTTTTATCTTATAGCTACTAAACATAATTGGTTGACCAAGTTTAAGTTCATCTTTCATTATAATTGCATCCTGATGAACCTTGACTTCCTCCTTTATGCAAGTAGATAACTTATTAGTGTTGAACCAAGTGGTGTTCAAGCTTTGAAGAATCCAAATCCTTTGAAGGATGTTGAAGCCTCTGTTGTGTTTGATGTTCTTGTGCTGGTTTAAGCTTTGTTCTGGGGTAGTTTATATGTTGTAATCCACCATATGATTAAATCTAAAGCATTAGCATTCTCAATCTTTATGAAAACAAAATGATTTCAAACTAAGTAAAAACAACCGATTGTTTTGTCGAAACAACCGATTGTTTGTACTTAGGTGTTTTGAGAAAAAGTTTGAAAACTGTTTTGAATGGTTAAACTGTTAA
>Ga0123342_1007846_pt1 | contig 13858 bp, 10 predicted proteins | sample Turbeawhitnodule_FD_89960 | JGI IMG/M metagenome (GOLD analysis project Ga0123342, IMG submission 89960) | Root nodule microbial communities of legume samples collected from Mexico - Turtle bean Mexico white nodule | ecosystem: Host-associated > Plants > Roots > Nodule | place: Mexico: Nepantla...
AAAAATTGCGTTGAAAAATTCACACAAGTACTTTCATGTGTTGTTTGCACCCTGCGAAGGAGGCACGTCCATAAACAAATCACAAAAAGGAGATATAGGGAAAAAAGCCAGGACAATTTGTTTTCGAAAAATCGGTGTTGTTCACTCTCGGTCTGGCTCTTACTACGTCCTATTCCTTGGGTCTTTTGTTCAGAAAATTTTACCAGACATTCATCATTGTGTGTATTGAGTTTTGGTTGAGATTTGAGCTCCAGATTTGTCGCACAAGATTTTCAAGAAATTTTTTTGTTCATAAATGCATGGGTTGAGAAGAAGGTTCGTTTGTGTGTGAGACTGTTTGATTTTTTTCCCTCGGTGAATACTCATCCGTTTGACGTGAAATTTGTCTCGTTTTTTCCCAAATTCAGTCCAGGATCTTACGTGGAATTGAAGTAAAAAATTATTTGGGACAATATTTTGGAAATTTTGTGAAAAACCTAGGCTATCTTCTAGCGAAATTTGTTAAATTTCGCCCTACTTTCTGCAATTTTATTTTGTGTTGAAAAATTCACACAAGTACTTTCATGAGCTGTTTACACCCTGCGAAAGAGGCACGTCCATAAACAAATCATAAAAATGAGATATAGGGAAGAAAAGCCAGGACATTTTGTTTTCGGAAAACCGGTTTTGTTCACTCTCGGTATGGGTCTTACTACACCCTATTCCTTTGGTCTTTTGGTCTGAAAATTTTACCAGACATTCGTAATTTTGTGTATTGAGTTTTGGATGAGATTTTAGCCCCATATTCGACCCATAAGATTTTCAATAAATTTTTATTCATCACTGCCAGAGTTGAAAGGAAGGTTCGTTTGTGTGTAAAACAACTTGATTTTTTTCCTAGGTGAATACTCATCCGTTTGAAGTGAAATTTGTCGCATTTTGTCCCAAATTCAGTTCAGATTCTTACGTGAAATTTCAGGAAAAAATTATTCCGGGACAATTTTTCTGACTTTTTGTGAAAAACCAAGGCTATCCTCTAGCTAAATTTGTGAAATTTCGCCATACTTTATGCAATTTTATTCTGTGATGAGATATTGCGTTGAAAAATTCACATAAGTACTTTCATGTGCTATTTTCAACCTCCGAAGGAAGCATGTCTATAAAAAAATCACAAAAAGGAGATATAGGTAAGAAAAGTTAGAACATTTTGTTTTTGGAAAACCGGTTTTGTTCATTGTTGATCTGGGTCTTACTACGCCCTATTCCTTGGGTCTTTTGGTCCAAAATTTTTTCCAGGTTATTGTGTGTATTGAGTTTTGGCTGAGATTTGAGCACCAGATTCATCCCACAAGATTTTCAAGAAATTTTTTATTCATCAATGTCAGGGTTGAAAGGAAGGTTCGTTTGTGTGTGAGACTGTTTGATTTTTTTCCTCAGTGAATACTCATCCGTTTGACGTGAAATTTGTCGCGTTTTTTCCCAAATTTAGTCCAGATGCTTACGTGGAATTTCAGGAAAAAATTATTTCGGGACAATTTTTCTGAGATTTTGTGAAAAACCAAGGCTATATCAAAATTTGTGAAATTTCGCCCTACTTTATGCAATTTTATTTTGTGTTGAAAAATTGCGTTGAAAAATTCACACAAGTACTTTCATGTGTTGATTCCACTCTGCGAAGGAGGCACGTCCATAAACAAATCACAAAAAGGAGATATAGGAAAGAAAAGCCAGAACATTTTGTTTTCGGAAAACCGATTGTGTTCACTCTCGGTTTGGGTCTTACTACGCCCTATTCCTTGTGTCTTTTGGTCTGAAAATTTTTCCAGACATTCGTCATTGTGTGTATTGAGTTTGGGCTGAGATTTGAGCCCCAGATTCGTCACACAAGATTTTCAATAAATTTTTATTCATCACTACCAGGGTTGAAAGGAAGGTTCGTTTGTGTGTGAAACTGCTTGATTTTTTTTCCTTGGTGAATACTCATCCGTTTGACGTGAAATTTTTCGCATTTTGTCCCAAATTTAGTCCAGATTCTTACGTGAAATTTCAGGAAAAAATTATTCCAGGACAATTTTTCTGACTTTTTGTGAAAAACCAAGGCTATCCTCTAGCAAAATTTGTGAAATTTCGCCATACTTTCTGCAATTTTATTCTGTGTTGAGATATTGCGTTGAAAAGTTCACACAAATACTTTCGTGTGCTTTTTGCACCCTCCGAAGGAGGCATGTTGATAAAAAAAAACCACAAAAAGGAGATATAGGTAAGAAAAGTTAGAACATTTTGTTTTCGGAAAACCAGTTTTGTTCACTCTCGGTTTGGGTCTTACTACGCCCTATTCCTTGGGTTTTTTGGTCAGAAAATTTTACCAGACATTCGTCATTGTGTGTATTGAGTTTTTGTTGAGATTTCAGCCCCAGATTCGTCCCACAAGATTTTCAAGAAATTTTTTATTCATCAATGCTAGGGTTGAAATGAAGGTTCGTTTGTGTGTGAGACTGTTTGATTTTTTTTCCAAGGTGAATACTCATCCGTTTGACGTGAAATTTGTCGCGTTTTGTCCCAAATTCAGTCCAGATTCTTACGTGGAATTTAAGGAAAAAATTATTTCGGGACAATTTTTCTAAAATTTTGTGAAAAACCAAGGCTATCCTCTAGCAAAATTTGTGAAATTTCGCCCTACTTTCTGCAATTTTATTCTGTGTTGAAAAATTGCATTGAAAAATTCATCTAGTACTTGCATGTGCTGTTTGCACCGTCCGAAGGAGGCACGTCCATAAAAAAATCCCAAAAAAAAAGATATAGGGAAGAAAAGTCAGAACATTTTGTTTTCGGAAAATCAGTTTTGTTCACTCTCGGTCTGGGTCTTACTACGCCCTATTCCTTGGGTGTTTTCGTATGAAAATTTTACCAGACATTCGTCATTGTGTGTATTCAGTTTTGGTTGAGATTTGAGCTCCAGATTTGTCGCACAAGATTTTCAAGAAATTTTTTATTCCTCAATGTCAGGGTTGAAAGGAAGGTTCGTTTGAGTGTGAGACTGTTTGATTTTTTTTTCTATGTGAATACTCATCCGTTTGACGTGAAATTTGTCGTATTTTGTCCCAAATTCAGTCCAGATTCTTACGTGGAATTTCAGGAAAAAATTATTCCGGGACAATTTTTTTGACTTTTTGTGAAAAACCAAGGCTATCCTCTAGCAAAATTTGTGAAACTTCGTCCTACTTTCTGTAATTTTATTTTGTGTTGTAAAATTGGGTTGAAAAATTCACACAAGTACTTTCATTTTCTTTTTGCATCCTGCGAAGGAGGCACGTCCATAAACAAATCACAAAAATGAGATATAGGGAAGAAAAGCCAGGATATTTTGTTTTCGAAAAAACAAGTTTTCCAATTTTATTTGCTCTTGGTCTAGGACTTATTACGCCTTATCCCTTGGATGTTTTGATTTGAAACGTTTACTAAACATTCCTTATTTTTTCTACTGGGTTGTGGCTAATGTTTCAGCCTCAAATTCGTTCCACAGGATTTGCAATATATTTTTTATTTATCATTGTGAAGGTCGAAAGGAATGATCGCTATTTTGTGTGATAGTGATTGATTTTTTTTCTCATGGAATATTCATTCGTTTTACTGAAATTTGTGACATTTTATCCCAAATTGTGTTGAAACTTTTACATAGAATTTCAAAAAAAAATCCTTTCCAAAAAAAATTTCAAAAACTTTAGACACTTCAAGACTACATATATATATATATATGCGCGCGTGTGTACGTGTGTTATATAACATAAGTAAGTGAATGAAGTTTAGTTGAAGGAGTGAAGTAAAGAAGGAAATAGGTAAGTATAGAGATAAAAAAAAAAAGTAGGTGTTTTGTCGTGCATGATGAACCAAAAACATGGTTAAATTTGAAGTCTATCATGCAGCTTCTTATTTCTCAACAAAAAGCCCTCAAATCTAAACATCTAATTTCGTCGTTTGTCTTTATGCTTGATGGAAATGATGAGATACCAGAGTCATTGACATGATTTTGGGGAATTTTGAAGGCCTGCAATTGAGTGAAGCTGTTGTATGAGATCAGTGAGGTAAGAGGAAGAAGATCCGTTGCATTCGACAGCAGTTCTTGCCGTTTGCGACAGTTTGTGTGCTCTGTTTCTGATAGCCTCTGCTTCTTCCCCTGCCATTATACGATTCAGTGCCTTCTCAAGCTTCTCACTGCCTACGCTGTCCCCCACAATTCTAGCCCATTTTTTAACACCAACAGGGACCCCAATTCCAAGTAACTCCGTCACTAACTTCTCATTGTAGAACTGTTCAGCAGAAACGGGCCAAGTCACCATGGGCACCCCAGCAGAAACTGCTTCCAGCGTTGAATTCCATCCGCAGTGTGTCACAAAGGCTCCCACCGCTTGATGTTCCAGAATCAGAACTTGAGGTGCCCATCCCCAGATAATCACTCCTCTTCCTTCTGTTCTTCTCTCAAACCCCTCTGGAAGCCATTCCTTGTCACTTCTCCTCACAACCCAGATGAATTCTTGTCCCCAATCCTCAAGTCCCCTCGCTATTTCTCTCAGCTGACCTTCACTGAAGTTGGCTATGCTTCCAAAACAAACGTACACCACTGTGTTGGCTTTCTTCGAGTCCAGCCACTTCAAAATCTCCCCTTCGTCAACCGAAGCTTCCTTCCCTCGCTTGCCTTTCTCTTGCAGTTGGTTGCACAGAGAAAGCGGACCTATGTACCACGCCCTCCTTCCCTGCAGCTTTTCGTAATAATCAGCGTACACCTGCTCCAGTTCGTAAAAGCTGTTCACAATAACCCCCAAGCTTGCGGCCTCTGATTCCCTGATTGCCTGCAACATTTCTGTGTACTTATCAGTTTTAGCGTAATCGGGCAACATCATCCTTGTCATTTGGATGTTTCCTGGAAGATGAGGAATGACAAAAGTGTCAGAGTCAGAAGAAAGATCCTTGTGAGGCTGGTAGAGTCGCAGACATTCTGAAGCGCACATGGCGAAGACACCGATGCCATAAAAGACAAGCCTTGGGATGTTGAATTTAGCGGCAGAGTGAGATGCCCAGGGGTAGAAAGCACTGGCAATAAGGCAATGTGTAGGGTGTTGAAGAAGGAGGTGTTCGAGTTGGGGTTGTAGCATCGCTGTTGCCTTTAGGAAAATGGATAAGAAGTCTGGGGAAGGGACTGACTCTGTATTTTCGCATCCCTCAGGTATGCCAGCCTCTACATACGGGAATTTCATGCTCAGGATTTCTATCTCGGAGTTTTTACCAATGGTTCCACGAATAGTAGGTACGTTGAGTGGAGTGGTGACTATGGTTGTTCTCACCCCTCTAACACTCAATGCTCTTGCCATATCACCCATTGGAATCAAGTGTCCTTGACCCAGAAACGGAAACAACATTACGTTTAGCTTCTCTTTCTCATCCATTTTCCCCTCACTCACTCACTCACTCACTCAACCAAATCCTTCTACCTTCACAATATATATGTACCTACTCCGTCTCAAGGACACTCTTTCTTCTTTCACCAATAACAGATAAATTGGTCAAATCATAAAATAATGAACAGCGGCACTTGATCCTTAATCCGTGAACTGCTTTCAATGGTCGATATCAGTCGCTGTCAAAAGGGGTGGGTCCAAAGACTAGATAAAATACAATGCAGAATACGTACTCCCTTGCGTCAGGGTGTTAGCATACTTCGTAATCCCTTGCGTCATACCATGCCCTTTGCCACTAATATATTCAAACTTGTATTTGGACCAATGTTTCCTCGTCATTTCCTTCCAAAAAGGTTGGTTGAATAACAAGCGCTTGAACAGAAAGTCTTTTCGTAATCTTGTATTAATCAGCGCTAAATGCTGAGATGATAGGGACTCTACCATATCATATTGCCACTTCTCTTTTCCACATTTCCTTTTAACTTATTGCTTGTAAGGTAAGGTCCCGCTAATATATCATATATAAATATATATATAAGGGTTCTTTGGATCCATATATCTAATGTGGACCAAGAAATGCAGGCCGTAAAAGTATTCACTTTTAGATGTAAGGGTTTAAGTGGAAAAGTTGAGGAAGAACCTCTCTTGCGTGAAGAAAAAACGGGAGAAATAGAGTTTGAGTTGCAATTTACTAATTTGTCCCCTGTACATGATGAGGCAAATGTTAAGAAATAAATCTTCAAAAGATGAGGGGAGAAGACACTCCCTTTTACTTACATGTGTGCCAATAAAGTAAATAATGGTTATCTTCAAATTTTTAATTACTCTACTTAATTTTATATTAGTTCTTTTAAATAAATTAAATATACGTAGAGATATAAAATTATATTAAAATTTAATTATTCCTTAAATTTATGTATTTTGATAACAAAAGAAATGTGAACATTATTTTTAATTTATAAGTTAATTACTTTTTTAAAATTTTAATTAGTATTCGTTTTTGTTTAAATAAAATCAAGAATATTTTGTAATTTATTATATTATTTAATTAATTTAATCTTTTTTCTATTGCATCAATCAAAACTAGTACAGATTCATTTTCGTGGTGTAATCCAATGGATTGATTAAATTTATATTTTATAAAATATTATTAAGGACGTAGTTTAAGTAATTTTTATATAACCAAATGTAAACAGATTTTAACCCAAATATTCATAAGCCATAAGCCACCGGTGTGGAACTTCAGAGAGAGCCGGATCGATCACAGATAAGTCCTATATAAGATTTAAGTAAATGTTGTGATAATGTAAATTACTTGCCTGTGATCGTATGCATCCCAATATTCAAATGCAGTAATGTTATGACATTTAACAAAATCAAATTTCTCCACATATCAGATTTTGGCCGTAACCTGCTCCTTCATTTCCAGCAATGCATCTTCAAAGCACTTGGCAAGAAACTCAGGATCGGGAATGATATCTTTGGCCACCTGCACTTGCATGTCTGCCCTTCCAGCATAGCTCACCATATTCAAGACCAGAGCCTGCATTACCAAACACCAGCCACCAACAATGAACAAAATTATATTCACCTACAAGTATGCTCCTGAGTTTGAAATAAAACAGAGATTATGGACCATACATGTGGCAAGGCAGAATTATTTGCCCTTAAGAACGTTATAGGATTGCCTCCAATCATAATCTCCTCTTGTGGACCTACCACGTTTGAGATTGTAAACGTGGTGTGGCAGAGTATCCGGTAATTTAGAAGCCCAGCAAACTGCAGTTCAGAGATAAAACAGTATTGGAATATTCTACTTTACTACCTAAATAGTCTAAAAACAAGGAAAAAGGAAGTGCACCTTTGGACCAAGGGTGGACATAACAAAATCTCCAATTTTGTATGAGAAACTGGCTTCCAGAGTTCGTTTCTTTCTGTCAATCGTTGCCTTAGCTCGCTTTAAATATTCTAAAGGATCTGAAAAGTTGCTTCTGTGGTAATATATTGGCAGCAGAATCATACCAAATTTGTTACCCCACCTCGCTCCTGAATTGTTTTTCATCAAATTGGATAATTCCTGATCAATAACAACAATAGTTCATTTTTATCCGTGAAGTTGCAGATAGAAAACAAGGAAAGTAAACTTGGGCAAGGCAAGAGTAGACCTGCAATCCTGGCTGTTTTCTTAAATTAACCATAGCTAACCCTGTTAACCGAACACCGTCCCGCAGCCCTTACACAAAAATATTATCCAATCAATTATGTTATCATCATCTGTGTTTGAGTGCACGCACGCCTTTTGTACATAAGTAGGAAGAGAAGCTTTGTTCATAAGAAAATACAACAGAATTTTACCGTTAGGTGCTCGGAAGTCCAAGTATCTAGATACCCCACATGATATAACTGCAAACAGAACGTCATTTATGGTCTGCACAATAGCAAAAATTAACAATCACAAGAACGAACAGTATATCTATATGTTCACAATAATGAAAAGCTTTTTTTTTCATGTATGTGAGAGTGGTTTAATCTTGTAGTGGTTATTTAACAATTTGCAGTAGTAGTTTATTACGATTGTTGCTTCTAATAAATCCTATTCACAATCCATAACGTATCAGCGAAGGTTAAATTAAATGAATCACCTAGCTTATTGCATTTGACTAAAAAGGATTAAAGAAATAATTTTTTTATATAAAACCAAAAAAAAAAGTGAACTATTAAATATAAAATATAAGACTCCAATATACACGAAAAACATATTTATAAGTTCATTTTCACCGCATCTTTTTTATAAAAGACATTACTCAGGATAGTATGAGAATACGAAAGAAACTACATATGTCCCCTCCAACCAAAAAGAAAACTTCCAAAATTTGAAAAGATAAAACTGACTTTCTAATTTACTAGAGTTTTTTCAATATTTGATTTTTGTCAAGAAAAGGTGCTAGTGGAAGGTGGGATCATTAAACTTGAAATACCTTTCCAACAACTTTTTTCACCATAAAAATGGTCAACTTAATTGTTAAGCTAATCATTATATATTATGATATTAGTCAGTCAAATTGTGAGATTGGTCAATAATATAAAATTTATCAAATTTTAACAAAATTGATGAATTTGAAGTAAATTATATAATGTTTTAAAATTGTTTTGGGGAAGAAATATAAGAATTATAGAAAAGTAGGAGTTGTGAATTTTGGATGCCTAAAATGATGAGAGTGAAGAAGAAGGATAATTTGATTTAGTATATAGTAACAAAAATAAAAGAAGAAAAGAGAGAGGGAGAGATTTACCGCATTAACAGCAGTCTTGACGGTCTTCATGTCTTGGAGGGAGAAAGAGGCAGTAGCAATTTTGCGGGGCCAGAGCTGAACGCCGGCGCCGCCGGTTATGGAGGATTTGGGGTCACGAACCCATAAACACCTGAGGATGAAGTCGAGGATAAAGAGGAAAGAAAAGAAGAGGGTGAGGAGGAGATTCCAGAAATTGAAGGGAGGGTTAGAGGCATTTGAAGGGGTAGATGCAGAAGAAGCGATGGTAGGGAGAGCTTGGGGATCGTTGAGTTTCCTGCAACTGGCGAGGAACAGAGACATCAAGGAAATGCCATCGCCGAGGGCGTGATGGATTCGGAAAATAAGGCACTTGTGGGCCATGAGCAGATGGATTTCCCAGAGAGGCTTATCCATGCTAAGCCCATCGCAGTCTATGGATAGTTCGGCAAGGTAGCCGTTGATGGCCCGTTCATCCCCTTCCTCCCCCAGCGCCTCCTCGATTACGCGCAAGTGACGATCGATCTCCACTTGGGTGGGCCGCCAGTGCTCCTCTCCTCTTTGGTCTCTGACGAGGAGGCTGGTGAAGCGCGGGTGTTGGAGCATAGTTGACTTCCGCACCTCCGATTTCACTGACTCCACGTCGATGGGGTTCTTCAACCCTACCACGCAGTGGATTACTTGCTTCGTTTCTTCCTGCAGAAACAGCCTCCCCGCCGGCGTTAGAGCTTCGTCCCCATTCTCACCCATTCTCGTTCCCACCCTCTCTCTTTCTCTCTCTCTCTCTCTCTTCTCTTTTTATTTTACTTCTTCTGTCATCTCCCACCATTCACTTATCTTCCTTCCATTTTTCTAACTAATTATCATCCCTCGAGTGTTTCAAAACACAAACATGTGCTTCTCCTCACCAAATCTAGAAGCACTTTCTTTTCAACATTTTTAGTTCTATGTTTTATATTTTGTAAAAGAGTTATGATATGTTTCACTCTACAATTATAATAAAAAACCTTTTAATAAAAATACATAAAATATAAAATGTTAAAACTTTTTTTAAAATTAACAATAAAATAAACATTTTCGCATGTATTAATGTTAATGATAAATAAATAAATAAATGGTGATAAATAGTTACGTATCAAAGCGGCACAGTTTAATAGGAGGTGGTCGCTGTCGCTGTCCCTCTACTTATGTCACCGCTCCTATTGGGGCTTCTTCAGCTGCCATCTTTTTAAAATGATTCTATATTTTTAGTTATTATAGTATTTGTACAAACAATTTGTTAAGTTTTTCCGTGGTTAATATTTATCCAAAAAAATTATTATTTACCATACTTAAATTGCAAAAATCTATTTAAATAACTTATATTCAATTTTATTTAATATATATAAGTATAAATAACACACAACAATAAAATCATTCATTAACAATTAATTTAAGACAAAAAATAACTAATTATTATAGTTAGTATGAAATTAAATATTTAGATCAAATTTTAAATTTAAATTCATATTTTTTTTAAAAAATTAATTTTAAATTTTAAATTTAAATCCAAATAGTGGATTGAATTTTAAATTTAAATTCATATTTTTATAAATCTACACAATATTAAGAATTATTAGTATAATGTAATTTAAAATTTATTTTTTTTTATCTTTTTTGTGTGATAAAGGTTAATTATTTTATTTTTTTATGTTAAGTTTATGTTTTTAATTATTCATTAATTTCAATACTTTTATGTTTATGTATTTATTATTTATTTAATATATATTTAAATACGTAAGTTTGATCTTAAGAGAATTTTTTTATCCTGATTTTACTTTCTTTTATTATAAATTAAATAATTTTAATAAGTTTAATTTAAAAAAAAATCGTATTAGGCACATTTTAATCTTGATAAAAAAAATGCTTAATAAAAAATTACTCCACTGTTTTTATTAAGATAAAACATTCTCTCATTTTCTAAAATAAAAAACATTAATTTTAAAATACTAAAATAAATGGTATAAAAGGGATCACTTTCACTTATTTGATGCCAATTTAGTAGTAGACGTTTATGGTTAAGAATTCTAAAATTAATATTTTCCATTTTCTTTCTTAATATTTTTATTTTGTGTACCTCTTTTCTTCTCTACATTTTCGTAAAATAAAAAAATTATCTACTAAAGAAAACCATAGAAATCGTGCGTTAGTTGGAGTCTGCATTATAGAACTTTATCCGCACATCAGACTTTCATCTCCACGTGTTTAAGGGTTATATGGATTCATATGGAAATTTGGATTTTTTAACTTTTAAATTTGTATAAACAAAGTGGAAGTATTACGACAAGTTATAAAATATGGACTAAAATTAAAATCAAATTTAAATAAATAAACTTCCAATGAATTAAAACAGTGTAAAAGTTGAGTAATTTGGTCTAGTAGATTTTTTTTTCATTTTTAACTTACTAAATGATTTTATCTTAATCTTTTTAATTCGACTTTAGTCATAAGACTTACTTAAATCAGGTAGCAAACCTAGCAGTGGAAAAAAAAGGATAAAGTAGTTTTTGGCATAAAATAAACCAGGGTGAAAGAAATGAATTTTGGGAGAAAATAAAAGGTATAAATTTGAATGAATAGGTTTGGCGGGGAGGCGTGAAATGGGAATGGAGGAAGAGGAAGATGAAATGCTGTGGTGTTCGTCTGATTCTTGTTCTTCTGATTCGGACGAGGACAATATCGAAGAACGGAAATCGCAGAACGTGGATGCACTGGTGAGGTAAGCAAGCTATTACATCAATTGTTATTCCATCAGCATTGAATTGAATTGATGAATTGAACTGAATTGCGGCGCAGGGGCAACCTCGTCGTGAAGAGACAATCGCTGCTACCGCGGCTTCTGTCAGTATCGCAAGGGGCGGCTGTTTGTAGAAAACCCTTTAAACCTCCATCCTCCAAATCTCATGCTTCCACTTACAATCAAGACCTCACTCGTAGGCTTTCCGCTCGCAAAAGGTTTGTTCCATGGGGTTCTTCCTCTCCTATTCCCAGACCTGCGTTCCCTGATTTCCAACTCAATTCACCAGTAACTGAGTCCCATGTTGATGTTCCTGTTTCTGAGGAGCTCACACCATCTTTGCCCCCGGGGATCGACCCTTTAGTACTCTGGCACCCTCAAGACTCCCAGCATGACCCTTCTAATACTGATTTTACCACCATTACAGTTGACCCTTTGCTTGTTCGTTACCTTCGTCCACATCAGAGGTTATCATCATTGCACCCCATTGCTCACACTTTAGCTCAATTCAGTATTAAATCAACAAAATCACTTTTTTCTCTCTTGATGCAGAGAAGGGGTTCAGTTCATGTTTGACTGTGTCTCGGGGCTGTGTACCACGCCAAATATACATGGATGCATTTTGGCAGATGATATGGGGTAACTTCTTTCTTTGAAATCTTTTCATTGTTATAGTACCCTTTTCTTTCTCCCCGCCTTTTTTCATTATAGGACTGCCTTTGTTGCACAGTCTGGGGAAGACATTGCAGTCCATCACATTACTATATACTCTACTCAGTCAAGGGTTTGATGGCAAGCCGTTGGTTCGAAAATCCATCATAGTGACTCCTACCAGTCTTGTCAGTAATTGGGAAGCTGAAATAAAAAAGTGGGTTGGTGAAAGAGTTCGTCTTGTTGCTTTATGTGAAAGTACAAGAGAGGATGTTGTCTCTGCGATCGACAGTTTTACAAGTCCCGAAAGAAATTTACAGGTGAAATGAAATTTCTAATCATTCTTCTGTTGCTTAAATATCTTGAACTACACATGTACTCAGTTAGTATTCCCCAATTTGCAGGTTCTCATTGTTTCATATGAGACATTCCGAATGCATTCTTCAAAGTTTAGCTCTAGTGACTCGTGTGACCTTCTCATATGTGACGAGGCTCACAGATTGAAAAATGATCAAACAATAACAAACCGGGTATTGTAATTTGTAGGGCTTATTTTCTCTCCCTCCTTTACTGGCATGTTTCTGAGTTCACTAAACTTCCTGGATTAGGCATTGGCAGCCCTCCCGTGCAAACGTAGAATTTTATTGTCAGGAACTCCCTTACAAGTGAGGATTTTTGCATGATTATTCACCTGTCTTGTTAATTACAATCCAAAATCTCCGTATGTTTTTTATTCTTGTTAATTTGGATGGACTTCCGTCACTTGCAGAATGATTTAGAAGAATTCTTTGCAATGGTTAACTTTACCAATCCTGGAATATTGGGCAGTATTGCACATTTTCGACGTTACTATGAGGTACATTGATTACTTCTTATATTTTGGATGCGCATTGTTGCAAAATTTTAGCTTGTCGTGTCAAAAACTCAGAATATACCAAAATTAGGGAAGAGGAGTTATCCAGTTGTTAAATATATAGTATGTAAGGAATATTCTATTAGACGCTGATAAGATAACAAGATAAACCAACTTCTGAATGCTTTCACCAGATGTGATGCTGGAATGGGACAAAGGGTTTCCCCCCTTCTCTTTTATTTTCATTTTTACTTTTGTGATACGGCTTACATGAATTTTGAAGGCACCGATTATTTGTGGAAGAGAACCTTCTGCCACTGCTGAAGAGAAGAAGATAGGTGCTGAACGGTCTGCTGAATTAAGTGTCAATGTTAATCGGGTAATGCATGTGATTGAGATTTTACTCTGTACTTTTAGAGAGCTGCATTATTTACCTATCGAAAGTGAAGTTGTAATCCCGCTTGATAACTAAAATAATCTATTATACAGCAGATAGCTGAATGGTAATGACGTGTGCAAGAAATTTATTTGGTTTCTGATAAGGAAGTATTATTTTCCTGAAGATTGACCAGACTATATAATTTTGCAGTTCATATTAAGAAGGACTAATGCATTGTTATCAAATCATTTGCCACCTAAGGTATTGTACTTTTCTTTATCTTTCTGCCAAACTTACTGAATTGTTGCACTGTTCAATCAACATTATTTTGCTTTAAACAAAAACAATATATGTGTGCAATCTCCCCCCCCCCCCCTTTATTTTATGAGAAGGTAGATTTCACCCTGTTATTTTTGATATATTTACCTTAAAGCAGTTCAAAAATAAATTTTTTGGTAATGGTTGGTTAGCTTTTCTCTTAATTTTAATCCACGCCCT
>Ga0123342_1007847_pt1 | contig 13858 bp, 6 predicted proteins | sample Turbeawhitnodule_FD_89960 | JGI IMG/M metagenome (GOLD analysis project Ga0123342, IMG submission 89960) | Root nodule microbial communities of legume samples collected from Mexico - Turtle bean Mexico white nodule | ecosystem: Host-associated > Plants > Roots > Nodule | place: Mexico: Nepantla...
GAGTAAAATACATGGTGTATATATAAGAAAAAGATTAAGACCTAGCTGAAACAGAAAAAGGAAAGTTGGGTCAAACAAACAAAGCCCAATAATTTAAAATAGAAAATTAAATATATTAACAAGGCTTGCATGCAATGTTTACAAATATATGAAAAAACTTAGAAATCAAACATATTAGCAAATAATAAACTTTATGAGTAATATGAGAAAATGATGTTAAAAAATCAAAATATTTAAAAAATAGTTGTTAAATAAAAAAAATAGAACAAAAATATTGTAGAAAAATAAATGAAAAACTGGTGAATGAGTGAATACTAAAAACATGGAAAACATAGAAAGTAAAATTATAAAATTACAGTAAAATATGAAATAAAATTGAAAAATGGCAGTAAAATTAGAAGTAACCAAATTTAAAATACATTCGAATATACAGTTTTTATAAATTTGTAAAAACTTGAAAATCCTATAATATATAAAATATAATTAAAATTATAAGTATATACGAATATGAAAATAAACTAATAACAATATGAAAATATTTTAAAAAATAAAACCGTTATGAAAGTTAGAAAAAAAGAGAGTTAAATGATAGAAAATGTATGAACAATGAAAATAATATTTTAAATGAAATGAAAAATTTGTCGACACAATATAATAAACACGGAAAAGGTAAAAAATAAAAGTGTAAAATTAATTTAATAAAATTGAGAAAAGTTGAAATAATTTAATGTAGTATGATCTGTACAAATTAAAACAATTATATTTAATTATAAATTAAAATATCTAAATATAGTATGAAAACGGTTTTAAATCATTGCTATAAAATACTTGCCAATTAAATCAGTTTATAAAACAGTTACTAATCAACTTTTTATAGAGTGGATGTTTTAATCTCAATAACGATACTTATTAAATTAAATTTAATAGAATTATTTTAACGTTGATTTTGACTAGAAGGTGTTGATGGATTGAATTTTTCAAACTAGTTTCAAACCAAATCCAATAAAATAGATTGGAAATCCACATCCAATTTAAATTATCAAAGTAATTTGAATTTTTCAGTTTTATTTAAATTAAATTAAATATAAAACAAACTCACTTTGTAGACTAGAATAAATTTAATGTGTGATTGATCTTAAATTAAAAACTTAGTCAACATATATAAATACAATAAATAAATAATTGAACAATTAAATGACAACTAAATATTAAAACTATCTTTCATATTATCAATTAAAAAATAGATTAAATAACTAAAAGAAAATGTAACTCTTAACAGTCTTCTATTAATAGGCTGAAAGTATTTATTGTGCTTTTATTTGTATAATAAATTATATGTTTACTATTATAAATAGGGTTATTAACTTTGAGATGGAACAAGGGATTGAGTCTTTTGAATAATAAATTTAGGACAATTAAATATTGTGGCTAATTCATGTTGCTAAGTTATTTATAAACTTTAATTGAGTAGTTTTTTTTGGCCATAAACTTAATTGTTATAAAATTTGAGTTTGATTAGTATAATATGTAAAAAATTTATATTATAATTGATAAAAAAAAATATAATTAGTATGACTTTTATAAATGCTAAGATGTAAGTTTTTTTTTTACGTTAGGTGTTTGGTATATCACCGTTTTGTTTTATTTAAAATTTATTATATTCTTATTTAGATAATTAAATGTTTGTAGAATTTATTTGGATATTCTAAAATCATTTCCTTGCTATATAAACAGTAAACAGTGGTGTATTTTGTATGCCAAGTGTTGGTTTTTCTTACTTTTATTGGTTTTTCTTACTTTTCAGAATAAAATCATAAAGTGTTGTTAGTTAAGAAGGTTGGACATTTTTTTTTAAATGGCGTGTCGATCGGATACTTGTATCATACACTTTTCTTAAATGATAGGTCGATCGGATACTTGTATCGGACACCGACACTCGTATAATATCTATAAAAAATGTATTCGTGAAGTGTCAAATTTAAAAAGTATTTGTTTCTGACAATTCTAGTAGGGTTATTACACAATTTTAAAAACATCTATAGAAAATGTATTTGTGAAGTGTCAAATTCAAAAAATATTTGTTTCTGACAATTCTAATAGGGTTATTACACAATTTTTTTTTAAAAAAATACATTAATTTTCTAAAAATTCAAACTTTATTGTATAAATTGTTATTATGATTATATATAAATAAGAAACAAATCTTTGTGAATTTCTCATAAAAAAATATCTTTCTGTTCCAAAAAAAATAATCTGAAACATACTTGTGCATATAATTTTTTATTGTCAATTTATATAATTTATAATTATATAATATATAGATTTGTGTCTTCGTATGTAGAGATTTTACTTAAACTTTGTGTCCGTGTCCATGTGATATAAATGTCATGTCAGTGCTACATAGGATGTTAATAGTACATTATAATTATTAATTAAATTTAAGAAAATTTTGTTAATAGTACATTCTTTTTAATACTTATAATTATCAATTAAATTTAAGAAAATTATAAAATAAGAGAAAGAGTCGTTAAATAAAAAAATATCATAAAACTTATTAAGTCTAAGAATACCTTTTGTTAGTGAGTAAATTGCATCTATAAATTTAATTTAAAAAGGAAACTATTACTATTAGTGAGTTCCACAAATCAAGTTAGGAACCTAGGTTCCTGCTGAAATGCATTTTCCTTGCAGCAATTACCAGTAGCATATATTCAGAAATGCTAGCTTCCATTCACCCTCTTAAAAGACAAGAAGGAAGTGAGAATCAAACTTCAATTTACAAAAATTGAAAACCTAAATCTCAAGTTAGCCAAATTTCTAAAGACCCTCCTCTGCCTTGCGAGAACAGCAAAGAACTAGTGCCATTGAATTCACAACAAAAAAGCACCATCATAAGAAATACTCAATAATAATTCTCCTTTATTCCATTGATGAATCACTGGGAAGAGATCTTGAGGTTCAGGGATATGTTGAACCAACCCTTCCAGCTCCCATTTCCCCTGCTGCTGCTCGAATGTTTGCCATTACTATTCCCACTCTCACTTCCATCTTCATCTGCCACACCCCTAGAATCTGACTCTGCCTCCTTCTTGCACAGCATAAAATTTCTAACCCCATGCGACCCTATTCTCTCCCATGGACTCAAAGCTGCAACACCTCAAACGCGCAAATCAGAACAACAATACTACAAAACTACACTGTTGTTTAATCCCACCCTTAATTCTGTAAATTACTGAATGCATAATAGGATAATAGTAACAGAAATATCTTAATTCGGTATCAAGTTTTTCCCGATCAAAAACTCAATGAAGAAGATTTGCGTCTTCCTTAACCATCTCCAGCTACACACACACATATATATAAATCAATTAAATCGAGTGAATGTACCTAGGATAATTTCTTCAATTCAATTCTGAAACTTATCTTGCGACAAAAACACAACGATTTCTAAAAACTACACCATCAAGAAAAACACAAACTCAATCAAAAGCGTGGTAATCAAAATCAAACAAAACGCGCGAAGAAAAACAATTTCTGCGATCGAAATTGAGGACTACAAAGCATGGGTGTTTATTTTGGATTAATGAGCGTGATTGAAATTGGGAAGGGGGTGAAGAGAGAAAAAGTACCGTCAGATGCAAGATGAGGGCAATAGAGCGCGAAGCCGGTGGTGTCCTTTCCAAGGATGGGAAGCCTGCCCTCACGCGCGTAGAACTTGAGGGCGGTGCCGACGACCGCTCCGACATGCTCCTCCTCGTTCACCACGAACCGAATCGGCCCCGAACTCCCCAGTACATTGATGCTGATCAAGAGCCTCCTGGCGTTGGCTTTCTGGTTCTTCTTCTGCTTGCTCGTCAACATCGTTCCAAAGCGAAACAAAAGACAACGACAAGAAAAAGAAAACGAAACAAGGAATGGTAACAGGAAAGAAAGCGGCAATGGAGCCAAGACGGTGCAATAGAGATGCAGAAAGACGAGTACTAGTTCAGGGGTCAAGGCCGAGGCAGCGGTAGTACCAAGCTCGCTTGCAAGACCCGAATGCGCTCGCCCTGGACGGCAAACGGGAGCGCATGAAGTAGAATCTACGAAGGGTTTCCACCATTCACGACGGTAAGGGATCCCAGAGAAGGGTAAGGGAGCCCTGAGACTTGTTTTGGTGTTTCAGAGAGAAAGGTGGGGTCTTTAAATAGGGATGAATTATTAGGGTTTTTCCTTTTTATCAATTTCTTGTTTTTGCCTGTTTTCTGAATTTTAGAGTCGGTTAATTAATCCCTAGACTAATCATACCTGTTCTACAATTACAAATGTTGGTTAGCTTCCTAATTAAACATGTTATTGACTACACTTAAAAGCAGTTTTGATGAATCAAAATATCTAATTAATTAATTTAAATTACACAAACCTTTGAGTAGTTAAGTTTTTTTTAAGAGTTATAATTGATTAAAATTATTAGAGCCCGATCTATACAAATTATTAAAATGGTGAATTAATATATTAAAATCACTCAACCGATTTTAACATATTAAAATGAAAAGTTTTAATTTATTAAAAGTGTTAGTGTTTTCTTTATAATTTTATTTTTACTTAAGAATATTTTAATACTATGATTTGTTAAGTCAAAGATTTAACAAAATTTTTGTTTTATTATGATTTTGTAAAGTGTAAAACATATCTTTATCTTTATGAGCTTCATATCTTTGAGATGAAAGTGTCTTGTTTAGTCTACTTAACGCAAACACGTTGTTTATGTTCTTTGCCTTGTAAGTTTTTTCTTGAATAGAACTAAATACATATATTTTGTCTGATAAGTTTTTGTTTGGACAAATGACAAGTCTTAAACATTTTATAATACACATTAAAGACTTATAAGTACTCTTTTTTTTTATGCAGAGATTGTTCTATTAAGATGATCTTATAACACTTTGTCATCATCAAGACCTCTTGAAGAGTGTGCTTAAAAATATTCCACACAAGAAACTGAAAAGGTGGAATGTTAGTACTACAAAGTTAGCTAGATGGGTCAAGCCCTGCATGTTACACCAAAGAGGAAAACAACTACCTATCTTAGGCCTCATAAGTCATATTGTGTGAATGAGAGATGTTGTGATGGAAGACCATATGAGAGACATCAAATTGGGCCTTTGACCAGGTTCATGAATAGGATGATTAAAGAAGAAGAGGTCTCAAAGAAGAAGACTCTCCTACTTTAGAGAGTAGACTACTAGGATTTTTCTCCTTTCTTAGTTTTGTACAAATTGTATATGTATATATATTTTGTATAATTTTGTAGAGATTTGAGTGGGTTGTAATTAGGTCTCAATTGGACCCCCATTAGGCCTTATTAGATGGCCAATCCATGGTAGCAACCATAGTCAAATTTGGCCAAGAGAAGGGGGAAGAAACTTGGAGCATAGAAGTCCCATATCACATGGCCAAAATTGGACGCTTCCATTCAGCCATTGATGCCCCGATTTTCTCACATCTTAGTCCCACATTTTTTGTGGCATTAGGCGCAAGGGGTTTACATATTTATAAATTAGACCACATACATCTTGTAACACTTACCTTGATTGAATGAGAATTGATTTAGCTAAAATACCTGTCTTTTTATTTTTGAGGTCATGGGAGTACTCTTCTCCTAGTTCTCCTTCAAGGATCCTTCCTTGGAAGAGCAATCCAAAATACTCTAAGAGACTTAGAAATATTTAAGAACTTTCATTGGTGTTCTGCTGCAAGGGAAAATGTGGTTTTCATCATTTAACACCGAAGCTAAGTTTGGAGGTGTTCAAGAGATAAGTCCTCATTCTTTCTCTCTTATCTTAGTTTTAAGTCTTGTTCATGTTTCCTTTGAGTTTAAGTTAATTTACTTTCCTTCTATGTTCTATGCCTAATTTTTTTCTTAATTGATTCAATTACTTATTCCAATTGTCTTGAATCAATTGCATGTGTTTAAGAAACTGTATAACATGTTTTTTTTGTTTCTTTTGTCATAGTTTGATTCGGTCCTTCACATGTATTACTTAGCTTTGAATTTCTGAATCTTTTTAGGTTGTTTCGAGTTATATTAGTAATAAGTGTCAAATAATAGCAAAAATTCATAGTCAAAAGGCATGCAAAATAGGTAGAATATGTGTAAATATCAACAAGAAAGCATGCTAAATCAATCCAACCACAACTGCACATTAATAACATAAAGAAAAGAAGGAAATCAAAGGAGATTGTGCAAAACAGTGTAGAAAAACCATTAATCAAGGATGAAGTATTCGAGTAAATTTTCCCAGCTCAGGGAGAAAGGCTTAGCAGAATGGAAAACTCCAAACCGCTGAGCACATCACCATGCGCTAAGCGAATTGAGGCCATAACAAAAGAAGCATCCAGAGACAAAAGTGCTAAGTGAATTTAAAAGGGTTGAGCTAATAGAGTACTTAACCATGAAGAAAGCCCAAAATCGCTCAGAAACGGCTCAAGCCAAATTTAGTCAAGTTGGGATCATGAGGATTTCGCTTGGAGCCAAGGCTAAGCATAACCTACCTCATTATTAAGATTTGGTAGGGATTAGTAGGATTTGGAGCCAATCCTTGACAAATCCTTGAACTTGAAATCTCAAGAAACCCAAAGTAGATGATACTAGCTACATATTGAGACTTTTCTTTAAAGTTGTCAAATTGCATGGTGTACCCAAGACTATAGTGTCTAATAGAGATTTTAAATTTTTAAGTCACTTTTGGAAAACGCTTGGGGAACAATTTGGAACTAACTATGTTCTTTACCACATGTCATCCTCAAACTAATGGGCAAATTGAGGTAGTAAATAGGTTCCTATGCACTTTATTGAGCGTAATATTAAAGGGCAATAAGAAGTTTTGGGATGAACATCTTCCTCATGTAGATTTTGCTTATAACTAAGTAGTCCAAAAAACTATTAATCTTTCTCCTTTTGAGGTTGTTTGTGGTTTTGACCGTATCAGTCTTATTGATTTACTTTCACTTTTGGATACAACTTCTTTATATAATGTCTAGATTTGAGTTTATCAAGATGTACCATGACCAGGTGAAAAACCATATTGAAAAACAAATTCAAAAATATGTTGAATACAACAACAAAGAGAGAAAGAAACTTATTTTTTAAGAAGGAGCCTAGATTTGACTTCATTTGAGAAAGGACAAGTTTCCCTCTCATAAGCAATCCAAACTTAGTTCAAGACGAGGTGAACCATTCCAAGTCCTCTATAATATGATAATGCATATAGATTATATCTCCCACCTATGTATAAAGTCAACCATATGATAACTCTCATTTTCTTTACGTTTTTTTAGACTAATTGTATCTCCTAGAGATTTCTTTTGTTCTTATTTTTTGTTCTTATCATAGATTTTCATTTTCGATATTAAATTTGTGTTGTAATAAATTTGGTATAAAAATGTATTTTTCACCTAAAATTTTGCCTAGACTGTCTAATTCGTTGCTTATGTTTACAGAAATATTTTTGAGTTAATCTTTGACTTATGAAAATTTAATGAATATATTTGGATCATGAAGAATGGAAAGAGAAGAGCTTGAAGGATTAAAACCATCAAAGAGCTAAAGAACACATTAGATGATCAAATAACTTAACATAATGTAGTATAGATAGTGTTGTATTAGATTTATGGTGGCTCCAATTTTCTATTTTAGCTAATGTCTGCCCATTTGTAGTGATTCATACCTTTATAAATAGGAAATAGATGAAGTGAAACATACACATTTTACTAGTTTTAGTAATTATGAAACTCACTTTTACATTTCAGTTTTTACAATTTTGTTTTCTCTATTTTTAGTTTATTTCAATTTGCAATTTTGTCCATTCAAGTTCTTCGTTTTATCTTCTTCTTTCTCTTGTGATTCTTTTTCTTCTCTTTACACTTTACTTTCATTATTGTTTTACATTTTATGAATTTACCTTTAAAAATTGATTGGATTATGAAAATGGGTAACATTGAATACGAAATCATGTTAGATGATGCTTTGTTCGAGTTATTTTCTTCATCGAAATCATTTTGGAATTTTGTTTTTGATTGAAAATCACTGTCTTTTGAACATACAAACCAATTGGTTTGTATTTTCTTTATTAATAAGGAATCCAAAATTGTGTTTCTTTCATTCGAAGTTGAAGGTGAATTGACCATGATTTTCGTTCTCTGTTTCACTACAATTCCTTTTAATTATCGTTCATTGGATTTTTTCACTTTACATTTCTAGTTTACTCACTTAATTCAATTGAATTTTATTTAATTTTAATTTCACTTTTAATTCCAATCAGGCTCTATTTTTTGTTTCTCACGTTTATGTTTCTACACTTAATTCAATTGAATTTGTTCTTCTTTAGTAGAACTATTAGATGGTCTGGTAGATTATTGTCTACTAGATGATCTCATAATTGTACTTAACTTTTGTTTTGCACAAATTCATTTGTACTTTAATTTTTCTTAAAAAATTGATTATAGTTTTAATTCGCTTTGCATTCATGTGTATTCATTGAATCGTTTAACGAAGTTTTCTTTTATGCGTCTAATGCATACTCTATTTTTGGTTCTTCATTGCAATTGAATCAATTTTTTAATGTTCTTTTTCTTCACAGATTAAGAAGGGGGAGTTTGATTTTAGATTGTAGAATGTAAATGGAAAATAAGATGCAAGACAAAGTGTATACTAGACAATCTAACAAGACAATCATTTCATAGACAGTCTAATGACACCATAAATGTAAATGACTTGAAAGTAAATGGTAAAACGTAATGTTCTAAAAAGAGAATCCAAATTATCAACTAGAAACATACACGAAATGAACAGAAATTGAAATTGTTTTAAAGTAAAACTATATAACAAAATATGGAGTAGACGTTAAAATGTATAAAACATCAAAGAATTGTAAATTCATGAATGAAATCAAAAGTAAAACTACTCTAAAACAAACATGAAAGAAAATTCGTAAAGAAAATAACTAAGTACAACTATTAGACAGTCTAGACAACCATCATCTGCTACACCGTCTGATAGTTATACAACAAAGAAAATAAAAAGAAAAAAGTGTCTGATGTAAAACAAACTAACTAGAAGAAATTAAAATTAATTGAAAACACACTAAGTACAACTATTAAACTCTATAGTTAACTGTCGCTTACTAGATTATCTAATAGTTCTACTTAGAGAAAACAAAAAAGAATATAAGCGAGAATGGGAAAAGTAAATTGTGAGAAAATTTAAATACTGAGAATTAAATTATAAGAAATGTAAAAGATAAAAAAAGTAAATTACATGAAATGTAAATGGTTGGAAACGTAAAGGGCTGAAAGATAAATTGTAGAAAATTTAAATTTCATAAATGTAAAAACTATGAACCAAAAAAAAGAATGATGAAATGTAAACTAGGAACGATTTAGAATGTATTAAAAGTGAAAGGGAAATGTAAAAGACAGAAATGTAAATAAATGTGAATTGAACATAAATGTAGTAAAGAGAAGCAAAACCCAATTCAAGAATGAAAAATAGGACCGAAACCATGGTTTAGTGTTCTTCTACTTCAAATGCAAGGGACCTAAATCTAGAATACTTGATAATGAAGAAACATATAATCAATAAGTTTGTATGTCCTTTAAAACCTATTTTTAATCGAAAACAAAAATTTGAAGAGAAAAATGCTAGAACATAGCATCGTCTGACATGGTGCTCGAATCGCTGAAACCCATTTCCAAAATTCAATTAATTTCAAAAGATGAACCGAGAAAATGTGAGAACAAAAGAGAAGAAGAAAATGAACAAAGAAAAAGAACTTGAATCGATTACTATGGAGCTCAAAACGTCATACATCAGAAAACTAAAAGTTGTAATCTAAAACTAGCGTACATACTGACTAACTAACTAAGTATCTAGGTAAGTTAGTCTTAAGCGTTACTTCCAATTTATTTATAGATTTTTTAATATTTAGAAATGAATGGGCTTTTCAATTGGGCCCAAAACCAGTTCTAAAACTATCTAACTTAAGCTTCTTCTTCCAAATGCATTGTTGATTGTCTAGTGTAGGTGGACTAAGAACTATTGATCGTTTGCTACCGATTTCTACATAATTTTTGTTTTTTGAGTTTTTGTTTTCAGTCTTCGTTACTTCAATATCTTTATTTAATATTTCCAAGGTTAAAGTCAGTTCAAAATTTGTCCTTTAAAATGATAAAAGCACGTGTCAGACAATTCAATCAAAATGGTATATCACAATTCAGATATCTTATGTGTTTTCTTTTTTATCTATAATTAATTAACATAAGCCATATAAGAACAAATACTTTCTAGATTAATTTAAGTACCAAAATGTTTTATCAATGACTAGGTTTTCTAAGGAAAGAAATGTTTTAATTACGAAAAAAATTTAGAAACAAATTATACATTTTTATAAATTGTTATTGTATATGCATATGCTATGCATTTTGATTATCTTTTCAGGAAAGTTTCAAAATAAACCTTTAAAGTATATATCAAACATTTCCATATCAAAACATCTACCATATGGAAGAAGATATAAGATCAAGTAATGTAGTTTCAAAAGCTTCAACAATCCTTTACATGAAGGTTGTATAAATAAAACCTTGATGAAGTTGAAAGTAATAACAAGAATACAAACGACGCAAGAGGTATAAGCCAATCAAGCTACAAGTATCATATGGTTATTAGAGCATATAGTTTTTGGGTTGTGAGCTAAACGTTTATAAATGCTTCACTTTGTGAAGTTATACCCTTGTGAGCTTTAATTGTACTCTCTTTTAGATTTTTCTCATATTCTTTTAAGAGTTCTCAGTCTTAAGGGAGACTGAGATGAATAACTTGGAGAGGTTTGTGTACTTGAGATAACTTGCACAGGTTGGTGTATATATTCATTGTAATCAAGATTCTTGATTAGTGGAACCTCTTAAGTAGCCTTCTTAAAGAAGATTGGATCTAGGTCAGATTTTGGGTTAACGATGGTAAAACATGTTTTGTTGTTTTTCCTTACTCTTTCTAGATTGTTGTATTTTTTGCTCTATTAGACGGTCTATTAGACGTCTTGTTTTATTTGTTGTGAATTGAGTGTTAGGCTCCATTCAACCCCTCCCTTCTTTTGGAGTCAATTGACCCTACAACATGTATCAGAGATCGCCTCTAAGGTGAGTTCCTAACAATATTAGAGGAAAAGATCCTTGTTGATTCAATGGACTTTGAAGTTCGTGCTATCAATCGTCCACCTTTATTTGTTTGAAAAAATTATGAAGAGTGGAAATTGCTTTTCTTGAGTACAATAACATGTATTTGCTTGATGCTATTGAGAATGGCATTCCTACTGTGCTAGATGCAAATCACAAATTACTTCCTCGAGGTACCTATACCGAATAACAAAAGCACACATATCAACTGAATGTCAATGCAAGAAATATTCTAATATACACTCTAACTAGTAAGGAGTTGGCCAAGGTTGAGATTATGGTGAGTGTTAAAGATATATGAGACACCTTATCTTTATTCTACGAATAAAAAAAAGGAAGCTCATGTGGAAGCCTTTGAAATTGCTAAAGACAATGCATGAGACGAGTCTAATCAAGAAGAACATATCAATCTAATGGCATGCACCATGTACAATAGTGTTAAAGAGTCTAATTAGGAGATATATTTATTTGACAAACATTCTGTTAGAGAAATATATCAGATAGTTATTCATAATAATGCTAAAAATGTTTATGCATACAAATAATAGATTTTTTTTAAAAAAAAAATCGTGTAAATGTAATGAGCTTTTTCCACAATAGCAATGAATGTCTCTAGTTCTAGACTCCTTAGAGGAATATTTTCTATATTTTTCTTTTTCTTTTACCTTTTTTTTTCCTTTCCATTTCCTTTTCTTGTGGCCCTTCATATTTAGATTTGGAGGGCTACCCCTCCCTTTTAGAATCTCTCATAGGAGAGGAAGTGATTGAATAGTCTTTCCTAGAGGTAGGCCTTCTTATAATCTGGTGCTCTACGCTCACATAGAATTGAACCAAATCATTTAAATCATTATAGGGAAGAAGTTCAACCTTAACCTGGATTTCATAATTGAGGCCACTTTGGAACCTAACCAATGTTATTTGAGGTTCTTCCCTAATTCTTGCCCTCAATAAATGTAACTCCATTTTTTTCTACATTCTTCAACAATCACATCTCTCTATTGGAGTCTTTAAAGTTTATCCATCAACTCCTTATCATACTAAGAGGGCACATGAATTTTCCTTACGAAAACCCTAAGTTCATTCAAATATTAAATTTGGGGATTATTATGAACTCTGAGGTCTCTCATTAATGAGGTTCACCAGTACATAACTGACCCCTAAAATCTTAGGGTATCTAGGGATACTCTCATCTCCTAATTTACTTGGTGACACTCAAAAATTTGCTCCACCTTAATCTCCTAGTCCAAATATTCTTCTACATTTTCTTTGTCAGAAGGTCTACCTTAGGCTCTTAGAGGGTTGTTGGTGGTAGTCAACATTGTGGTGACTATTAAACACCTAATCACTTTGAGAATATGGGTCATGATAGTCCATTCTCCTACTAGACCCCTTTCCATGTCTGCTCTTAGAATTTTCTTGATTCTTCATGAATTAAGCAAACATGTACCTTAACTCAACTATTTCTTTGTTTATGTTTTAGAGTTCATCTCTCAAATCCTGATGATTCGTAAGACTACCATGTACGATGGAAAGATGGATATGATCACTTATTTTTTCTCACAAAAAGGTTTTCACAAATTTTTTGGTTACAATTGGGATCACAATGGATGAAAAAAAAAAAACCTTGAAAAAAATAAAGAGAGTTGTCACCATAGTTTATTACAAAAAAAAACTATAAGAAATTGTATGTGAAACCGAATTTAAGGTTTAAGAGTCAATTTCTGTAGAGAAGGTGCCAATACCCTAAAAAATTCGTCCTAAAAGGATACTAAAAACATTTATTTTTTTTCTAAACAAGAAACAAAGATGCACATAAAAATAAAAACAAAGAAAATATTTTTAAAATTTTTATTTGAACATGATAAATATTGACCTTACTTCTACGTAGTGGAAAAATAGAATTTACGTAATTCTACGTAATTCTAAAGGTCAAAAAGAATTGTTTGTTGAGTGTTGTTATTTTTTAATCTTGAAATTTCTATTTTTTAAGATTTTATATTTTTTACGTTTCACGTGAGTTAATACTGTGCGAGCGACTATGGTTAATGTTTTTTACGAACCGTACAATAACTAGAGACATTATAAAGTATACATCAATATTGTTAAATTTTTTACTGAATTTTTTTGAAGAAAACTTATTTTTTTGAGAAAATTTATGTTTATTTATTTTTAAAATATCATATACGAAATGACATGTGTGATGATAAAGTACCCAAAATTTATTTGGGCTTATAAACATAGCGCCAAAAAATTATATCTTTATTTTTCACTTCTTAAAAACAAAACTGTTGGTGAATATGTATGTAAAAAATATGTGGTAAATAGTAAAAGTGTTGAGCTAGCGAATGGACCTAGACTTTATTAAAAATTGTAGTGCATATATAAAAAAGGAAGTGGCAAATATAATAAAAATGTGGCTTGTTCTTCCTGCACCCCCACATTTTTCTTCCTGCACCCCCATAATTTTAAATATTCCAACATTAACCTTGAACAAAAATTTGAAAAGGGCAACGTTCAACACTTCCAAAGTCACTGCTCATCTTCATCCTTGGGTTTCAAGTGTTGTGGAGGTTCTTCATAATTGTTGGAAGCAAGGCGGAGGAGTACACAACGTTGCCGAAGTGTTGTCTGGGTTATAGAGGTAAGAGTA
>Ga0123342_1007848_pt1 | contig 13850 bp, 4 predicted proteins | sample Turbeawhitnodule_FD_89960 | JGI IMG/M metagenome (GOLD analysis project Ga0123342, IMG submission 89960) | Root nodule microbial communities of legume samples collected from Mexico - Turtle bean Mexico white nodule | ecosystem: Host-associated > Plants > Roots > Nodule | place: Mexico: Nepantla...
GTTAAAATTTTTTTTTTTTTCTTTCACCTTATTTTTCAAGTGTTTTTTTGGGAAGTAATTTTATGTTTTTTTTTTTGAATTTTTTTTTTTTTTTTTTTTTGTAAAAAAGATGTTAGAAACACATTATCCTTTTTTATTGAGGAAATTGTTTTTAAAATTACAAATTTGGTAGATTTCGGCACATTTAACTACCTATATCTCCTGATTTTATAGTTTTTAATAATTCTTAACCAAGAGTATTGTATTTGTGAAACTTCTGGTAGATGCAAGGATGAAAAAACCTCAGACCTTACAAATGTTACAACATATTGCACTATATACAACACCGACAGACACATCTTGAAAACCATGAACAAAATGTGATGATGATGTTAAAATGTGTGAATTAAAAGTTTTGTCCTTCATGTATACACAGGTGTGTTTCTTCCCAAACTGTGTGCATCACAAGGTGAAAATGCTCGTCGACAAACTTCTGAGATCAAAAGCTCTGGTATCGTGGCACCAGGACCAATAGTGCACTCTCCACAAACTTTTGAAGCTGTGGAACTCACAAATGAACCTGCAGTTGCTCCATCCCCTCAGTTCTAAGTAGTGTTTTTCATAATGCATGCAAGATATATAATGAAAGATAATTAGTGTGTTTGATACTTAATGCGTGTTTAGTCTGTAATAAGGATGTTGCACAGCACACCAATACATAGCTATATACGGGGTTTGGAATGTATACTTAGTTATTAATCTATTTTGTTCTAAAATCTTTTTATGCTCCAAGTGATCTTTCAGACTCTTGGCATAGGAAATGAGTGTACTTCTCATTATTTTAGGTGATTTAAAAAGTATTATTCATTATAATTGAAATCCATGTTTGGTATCAATAGTCATGGAATTGAGATTTTTAAGTAAATGGTTAATAACTTGAATTCTAATTCTTGCATATATTAAGAAATTCTTCACTGTAAGACAACGTGATATTAGTAATTGACATTTGCAAATGTTATATAAAATATAAAATATGTATAAATTTTGGGATATAAATTTGACATGAAGTAATTAATATAAAATTTAATGGAATTATTTAAAAATAAAGAAGTAATTATTGTGATAAAATTTGAAACTAAACTTAAGAAAAGGAAAAACCAGGGTAAACCTTTGAAACCTTTGATTGAGAAATTTAAAAAAATATGAGTCTCAAGGAACAATTTATTTTAAAATCGAGATTTTTTCTTTGATATTCATTGTGGTTAAAAAAGTTGACTTCTCAAAAATGAAACATAAGGTCATTTTAAATATTTATCCATAAAGTATATAACAAACATAAAGAGTGAGTGTGAGTAAATAATTTATTCTTAATTGTTAGATTACTACAGTATCCAAAGTGTCTTAAACATTACCGCATGTTCTATAATTGTTTAAAATATTATGATAATGGTGAATTAAATATCCATTGACTTATTTATTTGGAAAGAATTTATAAAAATATAAATTTATGTGTAATATTTATTAATTAAGTAATTGTCCGACCAGTCCTCGGGCGTCGTTTGACCACTAGTAATGATGAGGCCGCGTAAGGTGTGTCCCACAAGCGACATGGGTCAGTGTCTCGCGAGGCACGTGCGCCACGGTACCGAAGAGTGGTCAAACATCGATCACCATGATGTGCTGATGTGTCCTCGGTAGTGTCGAGAGGTCGGACATTGGTGACTTGAGCAACAGAGCTGGGTCACGAGAGATGGATCCCAGACCACACACTAATTATCAGTTAGGAAGAAGCCTAGGTCACGAGAGTCCATGCGTGTGGTGTGGATGACGCGTTCAGGCATAATACAAGTAAAGAGCCATTGAAAAAGATACGACCTGAGAAGGTCACGTTCCAGGGGTGAGCTGCATGCATGGCACGTGAACGGCTAAGGCTCTCCTAGGACGGGTGATCCCAGAGATCAGGTGCACGAGTTGGCACCCAGGTGGTCATCCCATCAGAAGTTGCACTCCAGTTAGGGAAACCCTACGTACTAGGTTGCCCTAAGAGTGGCTAATAGCGGCACTATGGCCCACCCTCAGAAAGCCTATTATGGTTAGTAGAAACAGTGGAAAACCTAAACTATATAAAGGGTAGTAATAAACCTAACAAGGTACGCTATTCATTTTGCACCGCTTCACACACAGTTTACACAGAGCTTTTACGCTTAACAGTTTTGGTGTTTCCTAGCCTTAAGATTGACTTGAGCGTCGGAATGCATCCAGGTTGATTTGGCTGCGTCGCGGGCAACAAACGAAGAACTACGCCGATCAAATGAGGAATTGTGCAAGGATCTGCAAAATCAAGCAGGGGAACGTGAGGTGGAAGATCAAGAATCTGCGATGCCACCCAGGGAATTCTCGATGCCGTTCTCGCAAGCGATCATGCATGCCGTGATACCAGCCACGTTCGTAGGGCCTAAAGTCACCTTCACCAGTATGGAGGACCCAAAGGCTCATCTCACGGCTTTCCATACACAGATGATGTTGGTTAGGGGCTCTGACGCGGTGCGATGCAAGCTGTTCATGAGCACATTGGTGGGAATAGCGATGGATTGGTTCATCAGCCTCCCTGATGGCCACGTGACGTCGTTCCCACAACTCACTAAGCTGTTCAGAGAACAGTACATCGCAAATCGGGCTCCCTCGTCCATCTCTTACGATCTTTTTGACGTAAGGCAGTATTTGGGAAAGTCCCTGAAAGAGTTCCTCAACCGTTTTGGGGCACAGGTGGTGAGGCTGAACACTAAGGATGAAACGATGATGGTGCATGCATTTAGAAAGGTGCCAGGACCTTTCAGTGAATCACTCATAAGGAACCGCCCCAAGACTTTCACCGAGACAAGGAGTCGTGCGGTGGCTCACATTACGGCAGAGGGAAAAGTTAATGAGAGGCGAACGTGCGTTGTTCCCACGCGCCCATGTGCACCAGGTCGAACTCAACTCCTAAGGGTACATGAGGCAACGACAAAGAAGAAAACCCCGGCGAAGCAGCAACCCTACCAACCCAGGAAGCCCCAAACCAAGGGGCGTGCAAGGGAGAACGTGCCACCAAGGCACAACTTTGTGATAGAATTAAAGGACCTCATCGCTATCCCCAACATAACAGAGAGACTGAAGATACCCACGAAGATCGACAAGAAGCTGGGGCCCAACAAGAACGCCTGGTGTGAGTTCCATCAAGCGTTTGGGCACCCCATACACAACTGTTTGGCATTGGGACACCAGCTGGACGAGTTGGTGAAGAACAACATCTTGAGGGATTACTTGCAAGAAACATAGGGTGTCGAGGACATGGCGGTGACCAGGGGCATGAAATCCCCGTGCATGGTGAAATCCACACCATTTCGAGAGGTTTTTCAGGAGGAAGGTGCACTGCTTCTCAGCAAAAGAAGTATGCACGGGAAATGATGTTAGTAGAAGCACAAAGGGCAGACGATGCCCTTGACATTGACCTTGTCTTCACCAAAGCCGACCTCCGAGATGTCGTCCTCCACGACAACGATCCGGTGGTGATCTCAGTAGTAACTGATGGGAGGAAGGTGCACCGTGTACTGGTGTATCAAGGAAGCTTGGCGGACGTGATGTTCTGGACGACTTTCAACAAGTTGAAGTTGTCCCCTGACATGCTAAGGCCTTATATTGGCTGCCTGTATGGTTTCACGGGAGACCAGGTGGAGGTGCGTGAGCACTTAGAGCCGAGGACCACCTTCACAGATGATACCGCGTCCCGTACGAAGAACATCAGGTACCTCGTCGTCAATGCCCCCTCCGCTTATAACATACTGCTATGTAGAGCTACGCTGAGCAAGCTGAGGGCGGTATCGTCGACAAGGCACATGAAGATGAAGTTGTCTGACTTGGGGGAAAAGGTGATTACCATCAAGTCAGATCAGAAAGAGGCCAATAGGTGTTACAAGAACAACCTCAAAACAAAGAGAGGGGTGTTCATGGTCACTACATGTTCACCGCACGCAGGAGAGGTTGCCAGGCCCGAGATCATCCACACATAGATCACCCGGGAGGGACGAACGCAGAGAGGGGTACCCACTATCATCACACGAGAACCAAGTGAAGAACGAGCCGCCAAAGTAGAGATCACCCGCGCAGAGATCGTCCGGGAGAGGCGACCTGAGCCGGCGGGTGATGTGAGGGAAAGAGAGATTGGAGGAAAGGTTTTCAAGCTTGGCAGCGCTCTCGACCAAACGACGCAAGATCAGATTGCCGAGGTCATAGCACGACACCTGGATGCCTTCGCATGGTCCGCCTCAGACATGGCTGGCAGAGACCCAGACTTCCTGTGCCACCGCCTGACCATGGACCCCAAGGTTTGACCTGTCCGCCAAAGACAAAGGAAGTTTAATGAAGAGAGGCGTTAGGTCGTCAGGGAAGAGAGGCGTTAGGTCGTCAGGAAAGAGACGCAGAAGCTACTGACTATTGGCCACATCAGGGAAATCCAGTACCTGGCGAACGTGGTCTTGGTGAAAAAGGCCAATGGGAAGTGGAGGATGTGCGTTGACTTCACGAACCTCAACAAGGCGTGCCCAAAGGACTCTTACCCTCTGCCAAGCATTGACGCGTTGGTAGACAGTGCCTCGGGTTGCAAGATGCTCAGCTTCCTGGATGTCTTTTCTGGGTATAACTAGATTAAGATGCATCCCAGGGACGAATACAAGACATCGTTCATGACTGAGCTGTCTTGCTACTATTACACGGTCATGCCCTTTGGGTTGAAGAACGCAAGTGCCACCTACTAGAGGCTGATGGACAAAGTGCTCGCACCCATGATAGGGCGAAACGTGCAAGCCTACGTGGATGACATGGTGGTGACCTCGCAGGTGAAAGAATAACACGTCGCTGACTTCAAAGAGCTATTTACGACAATAGTTAAGTACAAACTGAAGCTGAACCCTGAGAAGTGCGTTTTCGGGGTAGAAGCAGGGAAGTTTATGGGTTTCTTGCTCACTGAGCGTGGGATAGAAGCGAACCTAGAGAAGTGCGTTGCAATCTTGGCAATGAGAAGCCCAAGTTCAGTGAAGGAAGTACAGTAGTTGACAGGGCGCATGACCGCCCTATCCAGATTCGTATCAGCTGGAGGAGACAAGGGCCACCCCTACTTCCAATGCCTAAGGAGGAACAACAGGTTCGTATGGACCCAAGAGTGTGAAGAGGCATTCCTCAAGCTAAAGGAGTACTTGGCCAGCCCTTGTTCTGTGCAAACCGCAGCCAAGCACACCACTTTGCCTGTATTTTGCAGTGACTGACCGGGCGATCAGTTCAGTCCTTGTTCAGGAATAGGACTAGGTTTAGAAGCCCATATACTTCGTGAGCAGAGTATTGCAAGAGCCAGAGGTAAGATACCAGGCACTAGAGAAGGCGGCCCTGGCAGTGGTGTTCTCGGCGAGAAGGCTTCGTCACAAGGTCTGCCCATCCACAAGGTCCTACAGAAGTCGGATGTCGCAGGGATATTCAATATGAGCCTAGAGGCCCTATCAAAGGTCAGGTCTACGCAGACTTTGTGGTGGAGCTCTCTTCGGCAGATGCACACCAAGAGGAATCCAACTTCCGGTGGGTGTTTTCTGTAGATGGGTCCCCTAACCAACAAGGCAGTGGAGCTGGCGTCATCTTGGAGGGACCAAACGGGTTGTTAATCGAGCAGGCCTTACGGTTCGCCTTCAAGGCAAGTAACAATCAGATGGAGTACGAAGCACTAATCGCAGGCATGTTGTTGCCAAAGGAGATGGGCGCGCAAAGTTTGTTGGCAAAGAGTGACTCTTTGCTAGTCACGGGTCAGGTGACGGGAGAATACCAAGCTAAGGACCCTCATATGGCCGCGTACCTAGGGTACGTCCAAGTTTTGAAGGGGTCATTCGCGGTGTTTGAGCTAGTGCACGTCCCTAGAGATCATAATGCCAGAGCTGACTTACTAGCTAAGCTCGCTAGCTTAGGCAAGGGCGGAAAACAGAGGACTGTCATACAAGAGACTTTGAAGACACCGCGAACCTTCACGACAGATAATATGGTGGGGGTTCATCAGGTCAACACTTCAAGAGGGAGGGCAAGGAGTCATCAGTCGTTGACTAAGGAGACGTTGAGAACACCCAGGGTGAGTATATACTCAACTATGGAAGAAGAGGAAGTAATGCAGGTCTGCCAGGTCGGACGAGGAGAGACTTGGATGACGCCTTATAAACGCTACCTGGTTGATGGGATGCTCCCATTGGAACCCATGGAGCTCGGGATAAAGTAGGTGTTCGCCTCAGTCGAACACCCCTAGACGAATGGACAAGTTGAGTCTGCCAATCGAGTCCTGCTTAGAGGTTTGAAGAAAAGGATTGAAAAGGCAAAGGGACTTGGGCGGAGGAGGTCCCCAGAATCATTTGGGCTTGCCACACCACTCCCCAGTCCACCACCAAAGAAACACCCTTCAACTTGGTGTATGGGTCGGACGCGATGATCCCTGTAGAAATCCAGGAGAGTTCGTCGCGTTTTCAGAACTTTGTGGCGGAGGAGTCTAATGAGGAGAGAAAGGTGAACCTGGACCTACTGGATGAAGTCAGGGAGGAGGCGAGAATTAAAGCTGAGGCCTTGAAGAGAAGGGTGGAGTATAAGCACAGCTCGAAGTTGAAGCCTCGCCAGTTCCAGGTCGCCGACCTGGTGATGCGGAAGACCCACCCATATTAGCTAGAGAACAAGCTGTCCCCCAAGTGGACTGGTCCTTTCAGAGTGATAGAGGCCCTTGGGAATGGGACATACAGACTTGAGACGTTGGAGGGAGGCGCGATTCCTCGTACATGGAATGCAGTCAACCTCAAGTTTTACTTCAGCTGAGTTTGTAGTGTAGTCCATAACAGTTTATAGGGGACGCTCTTTTCCCTTATAAGGGTTTTTTAATGAGGTCACCCAATAAAATTCGATTGAAGTATCTTCTCGATTGTTGTACAATGTAGTTTCGAACTAGTTCGCCTAACGTTAGAGGTCTTAAGAGAGGGAAAGGTATGTTCGTAAAGAACACCTTCCCTCCTCGAGTGAGAACGCCAAGGTCAAATGAAATAGTTCACCAGTGAAATCCTCCTTTGCCTTTGGGCGAAGACGAGGTCAGTTTCGAACTAGTTACCTTGCGTTAGAAGTCTCGAGAGCGGGAAAGGTAGGTTCGTAGAGAACACCTCCCCCCTCGAGTGAGAACGCCAAGGTTAAACGAAATAGTTCACCAATTAAATCTTCCTCGCCTTTAAGCTAAGATGAGGTTAGTTACGAATTGTTCACCTTGCGTTAGAAGTCTAGAGAGCGGGAAAGGTAGGTTCGTAGAAAACACCTCCCCCCTCGAGTGAGAACGCCAAGGTTGAGCGAAATAGTTCACCAGTTAAATCCTCCTCGCCTTTGAGCGAAGATGAGGTCAAATGTGAACCGTTCGCTTGAGTTAGAAGTCTCGGGTGTTGGAAAGGTAGGTTCGTAGAGAAAACCTCCCCCTCGAGTGAGAACACCAAGAATGAACAAGTATGGTTCACCAGAGAAATCCTCCCTCGCCTTTGAGCGAGGACGAGGTCAGATACGAGCATTCCGTTGGAGGATCTCGAGTGCGAATAAGGTAGGTTCACAGAGGACACCTTCTCTTCGAGTGAGAATGTTAAGGTTGAGAGAAATGGTTCATCGGTGAAATCCTCATTTAAGAGGTCAGTCACAAGCTTTTCCTTGGGTTAGAAGTCTCGGGAGAGGAAAGGTCAGGTTTGCAGAGAACATCGCCCCCTCGCGCCAAGGTTGAGCAGCGCAATTTACAGTTAAATCCTCCCCTGATTCTGAGTAAGAGTGAGGTCAGTTCAGGTTAGTGTGCAAAGCCCCACTACCTAAGTACGTGGTAGATGAGACGGGAAAGCGTACTACCTAATGTTCAAAGAGTTCGTTAGAGGCGCTGTTGGAACGTAGGTCGCTCGGGCGAGGACTTAGTCTCTTTGCTTAACAAGTTACAGCTCGAGACTAGAGGGCTTGTGTACCGACCAGTCCTCGGGCGTCGTTTGACCACTAGTAATGATGAGGCCACGTAAGGTGGGTCCCACGAGCGGCATGGGTCAGTGTCTCGCGAGGCACGTGCGCCAAGGTACCAAAGAGTGGTCAGACATCGATCACCAGAATGTGCTGATGTGTCCATGGCAGTGTAGAGAGGTTGGACATCAGTGACTCGAACAACAGAGCTGGGCCACGAGAGGTGGATCCCAGACCATACACTAGTTATCAGTTAGGGAGAAGCCTAGGTCACGAGAGTCCATGCGTGTGGTGTGGATGACGCGTTCAAGCGTAATACAAGTAAAGAGCCATTGAAAAAGATACGACCTGAGAAGGTCACATTCCAGGGGTGAGCTGCATGCATGGCACGTGAACGGCTAGGGCTCTCCCAGGACGGGTGATCCCAGAGATCAGGTGCACGAGTTGACACCCAGGTGGTCATCCCGTCAGAGGATGCACTTCAGTTAGGGAAGCCTTATGTGCTAGGTTGCCCTTAGAGTGGGTAATAGCGGCGCTAGGGCCCACCCTCAGAAAGCCTATTATGGTTAGCGGAAATAGTGGAAACCCTAGACTATATAAAGGGTAGTAATAAACCTAACAAGGTACGTTATTCATTTTGCATTGCTTCACACACACAATTTACACAGAGCTTTTACGCTTAACAGTTTTGGTGTTTCCTAGCCCTAAGATTGACTTGAGCGTCGGAGTGCAAACGACCTCTAGGGCGCCCTTTGTCTTTGTGATTTCAGGTGTTAGCTCGAGATAAAGGCACGAACAAAGGCACAGAGAATCGGGCGTGGGAGTATCGTGAGATGTACGAAGGCAATCGAGTCAATGGACAGGAACAATAATTATATTTGTAATGAATTTTTAAGTTAAAACTTTAATCACAAAATTGTAGATTTGAGTAACACAAATTGGGAGTCTGATTCGTTTTGTGTCGGTCACGACCAACGTGAAGGTTTCCATTTTTGCGTCGTTTTGTGTCGGTCTTGGCCGACACAAAATCTTTAATATATAGTGAAATTTTGCTCTCTCGCACCACTTTCCCCCAAATTAAAAACCTAAACCTAAATTTCTCTCTTCTCTCACTTCACTCTCGAGCTCCCAAGCCCTCATGCCTCAATCTCAGCCTCTGTCTTGGCGAGTCCCGCCCCTAGTGCCTCTGTCTCTGCCTCTGCCCCCATTGCATTCACCGGCTGTTCCCATCCCCGCACTGCCTCCACCACTGCAGTCTTGTCGCTGGTCTTCTCTGCATTCTTCTTTGATTATGTTTTTTTTGAAATTTATTGTTAAGATTTTTTTTTCTTCATTTCAAGACCTCCACCATTGTTGCGTCGCTGGACCCCATGGACTTCCAGCTTCAGCTCCAACTTCCACTTGCTCTTCCGCTTAATTGGTGAAAGATAATTTTAAATTTTTCAAAATTTATTTTCGTCCATTTTCAGTCGTTTACGTCCCTTTTTGGCTGACAAAGAAACAATTTTTCATGTAATGTTTTAGAAGATATAGTTTATATGACTGGTTTGCATATTGTTCAAAACATATTTATGTTAATGAACAATAGTACATATTATTTTTACAATTATATGTATAGAAAATATGATTTTTATAATGATACTTATTATTATTATTAGAATTAGAATTAAAAATTAAAAGTATAAACTATTAAACTATATTTAAATAATTAAGATTGGAAACATATACATTTAATTCCAAGAGTTTGAAGTCTTTTTTAAGTGGATCATATTTCTAATATAAAAAAGACTTTGTATATATGTTATTTAAGATTTTTTTTATGTTTGTTAATAGTATGACGTGAATGTAGGTGATATAAATTCATGTCTGACTTAATCTGAAATGTAAAAAGTTCAGCATATATGTAAGAATATAACACACCAAATGTGTATTTGTAATATAAAAAAGGTAAAAAAATGTTTACAATTTACGTCGGTCAATGTATAGTTTGACAGAAATTTTGGACTTTTAAAAAATTATTGATTTTGGCTTCAAACCAAAATCTAAAATACAGAAAACTCTCAATAAACATCGCATACAATATAAGTTAGAAATTTCAACTAAAAGTTCTATACAAAACCATTTAATCTAACCTAAATATTTTGTGAATAAGAAAATAAAATATATTATTTATGGTGGAGAAGGAAAGTTGTTCATTAATTGTTCTCTCAGCTTTTGGATGTCATCCTGAGAGAACGGACATTGATAATTGAAAAATAAAACATTTCATGCAAGTGATTATACATTAATCATAAAGGTAAAATATAAATAATCCTATGTTGAAATGTGTTACCTCTATCTAGAAGTCAATGATATACACCCAAGCAATTGAAAGTGGTGTGTTCTTATTTCATATAAACGTACATTCAACCATAAAGATCTAAACCTAACTCAACAATCAGTATAATGAAGGGGAACAAAAAAAGAACACATCGTAACTTTTTTTAGTACTAACCAGTCATATATCGTCGTATTGTACAGTCCAGATTAACTATTATCATTCTTTCATAATGTTTGTCCCATTCACTTGGATTTGAAGTTTAACGAAATATGTAATAATTTAATATTAATATAGCAAAACCTTGGAAGGATGTTTATAAATTAACAGAAGAATGAGGCAATTAGGAACTGATTTACATAATAGCACAATAGAATCAACTGCTTCATAATGGATGTAACCAAATATCTCTCATGTATACCAAATGTACCATACAAAAAGGTTTTGCCCAAGTGTAGAAAGAATTGCAGAGAATTTACCTGGCAACCACCTCATAAAGCTTCAATGACCAAGTATTTTAATTGTTCACTGCTAATAGTGACATCTTTTAGATACTCTCTGGCCAATATGATCTGTGCTAGGAAAATATTAAGCAAAGTCAATTAAACAAAGAAAATAAATTATAATAGCAAAGCCAGGACATGATTTAAAATAAGTCATCGAAGTTCATCAAGATCTCCTGCCAATCCATAGAACCTTACCAAAGTGAAAATGACTAAAACACAACTCTAAATTGATAAATAGCCACTTCCAGTGTACGTCTTCTTCAAATTCTTAACCAATTTCAACACATATAACTTATTGTACATGACCCTAGATCCTCATGCATCAAATAAGCTATTTTAACGTTGCCATATATTACAATATAAATAGCTAAACAACATCAGTCCCTGAAATAGATTATACTACAAAGAACTCGGGTTGTGTGCACCCCCAAAATATCAAACCAGAAATATTTTAGGACATATAATAGTTTCTAATTTGACACTTCCCAATTTTGAAATGGCCATTAGAAGAATCTAAATCATTACATGCAATGTTGAAGAACAAACATTTTGTGTTTGAAACACTAAATGAAAAATAACATCTCTAAAACGAGTCAACAACTTATGTAATAAATATTTTCCGAAACTAAACCCAAACCAAAGTAGATCTTAGCTAAATCCACTCTCACAACCCACAAAAACACACCATTGAAAACCATAACAAGAAATTATCAAACCACTAAGACAGCAAACCAGAAAATCAACATAAGAAAACCAAATCAATCCAATCCAATCAAATCAGAGAACACTGGATAAATAGAACTCAGAAAGAATGTGATGAAAGAGTAGAATGAGATGGCGAAAAAAAAACTGAACAAGCTACCTTGCTGAAATGCAAATGCCATAGATCTCGCCCTCCTTCTACTACCTCCAACGCCACCTCAAATAGGGTTGGTCAGATTGAAATGCAAAAAAGTGTAGAAGTGGAAGTCGTTTTCGGATAATGAACAAATCCTTCCGCAGAGGCACCGATGGTGGCGATTTCAGATAATCAAGGGTTTCGTGAAGCACAAAGGATTTCACGATTAGGGCTTCATGAGGAGGGCTTAATTAGGGTTTGACTGTTTAGGCAGAGAGAGGGAAGAAACTTTTGTTTCCCAATAGTCAAACCAGATTTTGAAAAATAATTGGGAATAAAGTAATTTCGATTATCAAAAATATTTTCAAAAATAATTGGGAATAATGAGGTAAGAAAATTTTTGTTTTTATTCTAAAGGATAATTGTGACAGTTGAAAATGACATATTTTGAAAGATAATTGTGGCGGTTAATTAAATGACGTATTATACTGAAATTTGTGGCGGTATTAAAATCGCCACTTTTTACAACATTTTTTGTAGTACATGACGGAGTAACCACATCTGAATGAGTCTCCTTGCCTATTACACTAAAATGAGAAAGAATTGACACAAATTAATTTAATACAACTTGTACATAAAATAATTATTATATTTTATTTATTTTATGGTTTGATCTTCCATAACTTGATTTTTTATTCATGAAGTATTGGAAAATATCTTTTGTAATATAGAATCGAAATAAAATACCTAATGACCAGTTTGTATCTAGGAATGAAGTTTGATTCATTAGTTGTCTTAAATTCTTGTTGAGAAAGGAAATTTGCTTATTAAATACTCAAGAAATTGATTCTTAATAAGGAAACATAGCTCATTCTATTAAGGAATTATGCTTTGAGTAAACTTATGGGCTAGCTTTAACATTAAATTGGAAAAAGTTGAGTGATTATATACATAAGAGTGAGGTTTGGTGAAGTGTAACATAACAATAACATATCATATCATTTCTAATATATTCTACATTTAAAGTGTTTCATAAAAATCCAAAAGGAGTTTTATCTGATTTTGCAATATTTTAATTTCTTGAACATTAAAACCATTTATGGAAGTATTATTTTGTATAAATTAATTATCAATTACAATTATTGTTGGGTATTACACAAGTCATTTAGAAGAACAATAATTACTCACTACTTGCTATTGTGTGATTGGTACAATTATCATTGAACAAATCACGTTAACAAAAAAAAAAAAAAATATATATATATATATATATGTTTAGTTTAAGCAGTGAGGTGTCTTAAACCTCATTACTATATCTTATTTTGTAACCATATTTTTACCTTAATAAGGTATCTTTAATTTTATTATTTAATTTTATGATTAAAAAGGTTTCACATATGTAAGTTTATTTAATTATCAGAATAATGTAAGTTTAAACTATATGTAGTTGGAAGTTTGACCATAGGGATTTAAATGAGCAACACATTTGAACAAGAGAAATGATCTTGTATTTGTTGGAAAACTCATTTATCCTTATTAGCTATTAAAAGAATAATTTAAACTTTTAATGCATCGACCGATGCATGAGATATATACGTATAATAATTTATCTCACTTTCTTTCCTGTTTCTTGTTCCTTATCGCAATCCAAATAGTAAACATTCTACATACATCAGACAATTATATATTGTAATTGAAGCCATATTCCCTAGCCTTGAGTGAAACATGGATTCTCAAAACAACATTGTAACTTTCAGGGGGCAAGGTTCATCGCTCCTAACACTATTAAATGGAGCGTCAACAATTTCAATAATGAGTCATATCATTGTTACAATCACTATTCATGTCACTATCACTCACATTAATCCATTGTGTTAGAATAGGTGGCTTGAAACAAGAGGGAGATGAATTGTTTTCGTAAGAATTTCGCAAATACTGAATTTAGATTGAAAACTCAATTAGATCAACTAATAGCATAACATGTATATAACCAAAATATAAAATAGGTGTTTTGAGAATTCAATTGATTGATTTACACACATAACACTTTAAAATAGTTTCTATGAGAGAGAGAGAGAGAGAGAGAGAGAGAGAGAGAGAGAGAGAGAGAGAGAGAGAGAGAGAGAGAGAGAGAGAGAGAGAGAGAGAGAGAGAGAGAACAACAAAAAAAGAAAAAGAAAAAAAAAAAAAGAAA
>Ga0123342_1007849_pt1 | contig 13849 bp, 11 predicted proteins | sample Turbeawhitnodule_FD_89960 | JGI IMG/M metagenome (GOLD analysis project Ga0123342, IMG submission 89960) | Root nodule microbial communities of legume samples collected from Mexico - Turtle bean Mexico white nodule | ecosystem: Host-associated > Plants > Roots > Nodule | place: Mexico: Nepantla...
AACATTAGCCATGAAAATATGTATCCAATGTTATTCATGTGGTAAAAACACGTGAATCAAATAAGATTTAAATGAAAGGGTGAAATAATAGAACATTGATAACAAAAGTTGCAAACCATATAAGAAGAAGATAATTGGCTAATCATGATGATGCTTCGGTCTTAGCTGAAGATGTATGATCGTTTAGATTCGTGTAAATTTATGTGTATATGCAATTAATTGCTAGTTTTATATATGATAGATGACTTGATAGTGATATATCTGGCATAACTAAATTTTAAATCGATGTTGATTGTCTCCTTTTATTTGAATGTATAAGGTGTTTTCATTTTACTTTAAGCCCAAATTAACATGTGTAGATGTAGTTTTACACATGTACAAACCTATTAGAAAACTCTTATGACTATTTATAGGTATTAAACCAATTCAATTAACAATCTGTTTAAGCAAATTTGGTATGGTTTAACTTTTAGTGGAATTTCTTTTTTTAATAAGCAATATTTATACATTGTGTAATGATTGTAAGTTTTAACTGTTTAACAGAAGAAAATGAAAAATATAATTATATAAATGTAATAAAAAAATATTTAAATAAATATTTAATTTAGATTCATGTAAAATATAGTAAATTTGGAAGAAAAGTAAAAGAAACAATTTAATACTCTAATTTGATTTAAGAAATAAAATAGCAATAACATTAATAAATTAGATTAATTAATAACTACAGAAGGAGAGAACACCTAACATATTTTATGGAAACGAAAATTTTATACATGCTGATATTATTACATATAAGGGATACGAAAATTTTATACGTGTTGATATTATTACATATAACATTCAGGAGGGATGATATTTTTTTTCATTGTTCATAGTATTTTAATATTTTAGTGGTGAATAAAATTATATTTTTATATAATTTAAATTTATTTTAAAACTAACCGTGAAAGTCATTAGAGTTCAAATTTCAGATTAAATAAAACAAAACTTGAAGGCTATGCTCCAAAGATTAGATTGTTAAGGTTTTTCATATATAATGAAACACCAAGAAATCAAATTAAGTTAATTTCAGTAAAGCATGTGGTTGAATATAATATGAAACTCTTCTATATGACTAATGACTAAGTAAATGTTCTACTTACAAGAATTTATTTTTGTAATATTTAAAGTAGGAGTGATACAGGGTGAGACGAGTATAAGTTTTACTCTTGAAGTAAAATTTTATCTGTATCCTTATTCTCATATCTAGTGGGTATGTAATTTTTGTCTCATTTTCACCCTATTGAATAATAGGTATGTCTATACTTACGTCTATATTCTTCTAAATATTAATTAAATAATTTAAAAAAAATTAAAAATCATAAATATTAAGAAAGAAATCACATCAAAGTATTAAATAACAATGAACATTATTGTGTGTGGTCATGAAAAGCCATTATGGATACTAATATGATTGTGCATAGTGTTGATCAATGAGCCCTAACAAAGAATATAATATTATGGAGACATGTGCGCTCTCGGGCTTCACATAAAGGCTCATCTGGTCCTTGCATGAATATCATATTTAGATTTAATCAAGCGAGAGAGTGGACAAAACTTGTTTAGAAACTTTTCTTCAACATCATTCCAGCTATTCAAATTGTGGTTTGGATAGGATTTAAGTCACTCTTAACTTTGTCACCCAATAAGAAAGAGAATAATCTTATATACATTGATTCTAGATCCCTTTCTTCAAATCTCATGGTACCTATCAATTCATAGAAAGTGGATAAATGAGTATAAGGATCCTCATGATCCAATCCTATGAATTGATGGCTATTGATTAAGTTAAAAAATGTTGGCTTCATTTTCCGCGATCTTGTTGTAGCGGGCATGAATATGTTTGAAAATATATTGGTCTTGGTTGAATACCATAGTCTCCCAAAGCTCTTCTTTGAGGATTAACAATCCGTCCACCTTCATTATTTATGTTTTCATCCATTCCTTCACTTTGTTTTTGTATGAGATTGAGAGTTGGGTGAGGTAGGATCTAATCTTTTTTTTTAAATCTCCTCGGTTTTGTCTGAGCTTTCTTCTTTCAAATCTCAAATTTTCAATGTCCTGCTTAAAACAAAGGTCTTCTGAAGAGGAGTTAGCATGAAAGGGCAATCAAAGAAATTTATTTTTCGAGTTAGATGAGATGTTAACTATTCATAGAATTTACAATATGTACTTCTTTAGTTATTATAATATGTTAGTTAATTAGATACTAATTTAAAGACATTTATTAATAATAGAAATAATTTTACATATCAATAACTTTTTAATATTTAAAATAATTTCTAATTTAATTAATATAATAATTATTTATTTATTATTATTAAAGTTAATTTTTATTTAATATTTTTTTTAAATGCAGCAAAATATAATACTTGTACATGCATATTCCCATATACTAGTCTTCCTCTGGATTAAAACCTCCCAGTACATAGGTAGCACACAAATTCAAACAATCTCAAAATTAATTTCGCTAAATAGTAACAAAAAATGTTTAATAGTACACCCAAAGGAAAAATATTAAAATAGATCACAATATACGTGTCTATTTCATTTTAAATAAACATTTGAAAAAGAAATAATCACTCTATATATATTATATTCAAGATTTTCGATGGAACTAGTAATTATTTTTAATACAAAATAATTTATAAATCATAAAAAAAAAAAACTAATGATAACTCAATTAAAAAAATTAACCAAATGAGGAGGAATAATCTAATTATACCATCATAAATAATTTTCTATCAAAAATTAATATTTTTTTATAAATAATAAAAATTAATAAATATGAAATACTTATTAAAATCCAAACTATCCAGCCATTAGATAAAACCTGCATATTTACATATTTAAGATCTATCTTCATCCATCTAACAATTACATTACAAAAATTATATATATAAAATTAAGAGGAGTCTATTTATTTTTCTTATATATTAATATATAATAATAATAATAATAATAATACTAAAATTGAAAAGAATAAATTTTTTCCATATATCTTATCACATTTAATGTATGAACGAAATTAGGTTGAATTGATAAGTGTCCTAATTAGTATCCAGTGATTTCTCCAAATACATGCACCACTTTTTTTTCTTACATTCAAATTCATCTTTCAAATCACAACTTTGCTTATTGTCATCTCTAAGTGCATGATTCCATTTCATTCTCATTCATTTTCATATTCTATGACAGAAACACTTATATAATAAGTCAAATTTTACCAAACCAAAAATCTGTTTAAATTTAAATGTTTTCCTCTTTTTTCTTATGAACAAAATTATGGTAGGACATGTTAAAGAGACAACCAATATTGTTGTACAGTGATAAAATTATGTCTTTTTCTTTTAAAATTTTCTAGTAACTGCCCTAACTTAAGAATTTTAAATGTATTTTTATATGCACAAAAGTCTCATATTACGTGTGGTTTATAGACACTTATATTAAAGTTCACAGAACTTGAATACAATATTTTGTTTCTTCCACACCTGGTTGGAAACACCTCCTTCAAGTGAGAACAAAAAAAATATATATGTGTATCTTCTTCACTCTTCACACGTAGCTATTTCTTATGTCTTTTATAGACAAATCACTTTCTTTCTTCTTCTTTTTTTTATTTCTTTCTTTTGCCATTTTACACCAACAAAGGCCACAAATTGATAATCATTTTTGCAATTCTTTAGCTCAAAAAAAAAACCCGTGGAGCTTACAAATTACTGTTCAATCACAAATTTTAATTTTTTCTGACATTTAAGTTTGTAAAGAGAAAAATATTATTAGATTATTAGAAAATCCTTAAATAAAAATTAATTTTAAAAATAAATAATTAATTATTATATTAACTAAATTAGATATTAATTTAAAAAAATAATTTATAAATGTTGTTAATAATAATATTTAATTTAATTAATGTAATAACTATTTATTTATTTTTTAAAATTAATTTTTATTTAATTATTATCTTGTTGTAGTGTTATAAGAGAATTTTTGAATTAACTTATTAAAGAACTAATAGAAAATCCAAAATACAAAATCTGAAAATGCATTTCAAAAGAAAAATTATGGAATTCAGAAATGTGTTCCAAAAATTCAAGTTCAGAAATGTATTTCAAAAAAATATCCAAATATATTTTTTATTCACATCTCTTTATTTAAATTCATTTTCATCATTTTACAAAAATGTTTTTATCATTTTAATTACAAATGGAATACTGGTTGAAATTGAGATGTTCTAGAGAGAATTTGCCCAGTTCAAATTGCAATAGTAAGGAAGGTCACAAAGCGACAAATGAAGACCCAATAGCTTTGGCCCAACATATTACAGAGGTGGCCCAGAACCCATCCAATATTTTTTACCAATATTTTTGGAAAAATGATGTTTCTTTCTGCACTTTTACTTTTTTTCTCCTGCACCCTATATTCTTTGAAATATCCAAATTACCCTTAACAAGTTTGAGTGATTTCAAAATAGTGGTGTTCAATAAAAAAAAAAGATATTTTTAAAATTGAAAATCTCGAATACAAAAAATCATTCGAAATTATTATTTCTAGAACACATTTTTCAGAATGATAATTCCAAAAATCATAAAATATATTTCGAAAAGTGTGAAAAATTATAAAAAATAAACTGAAAATCATTTTTAAAATGGGTAAAATAGTCTTTTTAAAAAATATGGGTGCAGGGAGAGAAACACCCTTGGGAAAACTAGAAATCATAAACAAGAGGGCTTGGATGGTGAAAAGGAAAGGATTAAATGGCTATAGATGGGAGACACAAATTCAAATACTACCATTATGTGAAAAAGTGGAGGAGAACATGTAATGCTATAAATGGTTTAATAGTGAAGAGGAGTTGGTGTGAGGACCACGTATGGTTAAGAATGAAGTTCAAAATATTTTTGAGGATAAGTTAAGTGAGGTTGAAGGAATCGAAGTTAGGTTAGATGGTGTAAGTTTTCATAAAATCACAAACAAGGAAAATACAAGATTGATAGTTGGTATTATGGGCTCTGAAATTAAATCGACAATGTGGAACCGTGATAGTTCTAAAAGTTCGGGATCGAATAGGTTTAATTTTAGCTTTGGAAAGAACCAATGAGAAAGGATTAAAGATGGCCTATTTAAGGCTTTTAATGAATTTTAGGTGACTGGATAAATTCTTATTGGCTGCAATAATTCCTTTGTAACCCTGATACCTAAGGTGGATAACTCGTAACAACTTGATCAGTTTAGGCCTATATCTTTAATATGAAGCTCGTATCAGATTATATAAAAAATTCTAGCAAAAAAGTGTTGTCAAATGTTATTGATACATCTCAATCAGTATTCTTAAAAGATAGGATATTACTAGATAGTGTTGTTGTGGCCAATGAAACGGTTTATGAGGCTAAACTAAACAAAAAGAAAAGCATCATAGTAAAGGTCAATTTTGAAAAAGTATAAGATTCGGTTAGGTGAGATTATCTTAAATATATGATGTTAAGGCTCGGGTTTTGTAGTATTTGGATCACATGGATAAAGTCTTGCCTAAGTTCAACAACAATTTTTGTTCTTGTTAAAGGTAGCGCCACAAAGAAATTCATACGTTCTAGAGGATTGAGACAAGGGACCCGTTGATAACATTCTTGTTTGTCATTGTTGTCGAAAGTCTAGCTGGAGTGGTGAGACAAGCACAAAGAATGTTCTAGTGTCAAAGAAGTTTGATGTTCTTTTCATGTCTAGACTTGGCATAGTATTTGACTAGTTTAAGCATGAGAGACTTGCTCCAATGTGTACACAAAAAAGATGTACATAGCAAAATTGTAGTGTGTATTTTTTCATGTAGCAAGCACACAAGAGCATGATAAGTGTAGTTTTTAGAATTTTCCACAATAACACCACAATTCTCTTAGACTTTTTCTTTCTCCTACAAAAAATCTAATGCTCCTCCTGTCAAAGGAAAACATCATATGAGTTTTTTCCTTTCATTGTGCATCTTCCAATGCGTTTTGCAAGAACTTCGAAGTAGACATGTCCGACAACCATCATGGTTCCACTTGGTTGCCTTAGTCCGTGAAGAATTTGTTGCAGCGGGTGTATGTTGTTATCAACATGGAAGATATTGAAAAATTCATTGTTTTCTTCAACATTGAGTTGATTGAATCATCTAAATTGGTTGTCATATGTCCCCATCATTGTCTTTTTCTCATGAAGAGTCAACTTTTCTCTTATATGATATTCTTCAACCATTAAGTTACCTTGAACTTTTCTTCTCTAACTATGTTGTAGTAATAGAAAAAGTGTGGTTTTGTCATTTTACATTATGTAATTATTTGTTCCAAATGTAGTTAGTAAACAAAAATTAAAAAGAAAGATATTGTAAAAGTTGGAAGAGTTGCTTGAGAGAACAAATGAGGATGATTACCCATGTTGACAACATCTATCTTTAGTGTTGTATTTCTAATCGCCTCATGAAGTTTTATGCTATGAGTCAAATGTAGTAAACATGCAAAAAATCTGTTGTTGTTCCAACCACTACCTTCTTTATAGATTATGTGCTCTTTATTAATTTGTGGAATTCATAAATGAGGCAGAGGTCATCTTGTGGAGTTACATATCTTCGTAGATTTTGTAAGAAAAAGAACCAAACACAAGGATTACAACATTGAGGTGTTCTTCGGCATCTATAACTTCATTGAACTACACACCAAACCTAAATTGTATGTCACATATCAAAGGTTTGCATCTTCATCAACACAATGATCCATCTACTATGGAAACCAAGTCTCATCAACATATCATATAGAAAGTTCCATCTGACAGAATCGTACGCCTTTTCGTAGTCCACTTTCAAGCAAAGCCTTCTCAACTTTTTCCACTTAAGCTTCTCAACTACCTCATTTGCCACTAGAACACTATCTAACATCCCTTTGTCCTTCAAGAAAGTCTATTGGCTATCGTCAATGATAAAAGGTAGCACCTTCTTAATCCGACATGCTAACACCTTCGAGATAATTTTATAGAGGGAGTTAATGAGCGAGATAGGTCTATATTAGTCAAGCATAATTGGATCCCTCGCCTTAGGCACTAGAGCAAGAAAGGAAGTATTACAACCTTTGGGAAACTTGCCTGAGTCTAGAAGCTGACTAACTTCTGCTAGGATGTCAGCTTAAGGGTCTCCCAATTATTCTTTAAGAAGTTGAAATTGAACCCATCATGGTAAGGACTTTTTTACCCCTAACACAACCAAACAGGTTCCTTCACTTCTTCCTCTGTAAAATTAGTAATCATATTTAGCCTAACCTCCTCTAGTAGAACCTTGAACTCTACCGCAACCAGCCGGACGCCAAAGTCATGCGTAGCTGTAAATTTGTCTTCAAAAAGTTTTTTAGCTTCCCCGCACACTACCTCTGACTCCTCACACCAAAGGTTCCCAACTTCCACACCCTTCACTGCATTCTTAATGCCTCTCCATCTAATGGCAGAATGGAAGAAATTAGAGTTGGAATCGCCATCTTTAAACCATTTAGATCTAGCTTTTTGCCTGGAAAGGGAATCAAGATTTTTATTAAAGACTCTTAGTTGGCTTAAGAGATCCATTCTTTTCTCCCTGACATTAACCTCAAGGTTGTGCTCATTTTCTTGATTATCTAAGATCTCAATCTCCTTCAGAATACACTTGTTATTTGCAACCAAACACCCAAACACATCACGGTTCCACACTTTAAGATCAACTTTCAGGAACTTCAGTTTGTCTCTGAACCTTGACATACTATTACCTCGAACTGCGTAAGATTCTCATTTCCCTCTAACCATCTCCTTGAAATCGCACTCCATCTGCCAAGCATCAATGGACCAGAAAGGTCTCGGCCCCTAGTTATTATCCACAGATTTCACCATTAGAGTATAATGATCTGAGACCTCTCTCAGTTGAACATATTGTTTGCAGTTTGGCCAGGATTGAAGCCAACCATCATATACGAGCGCTCTATCAACTCTGCTTTTAGTTGAACCATTTGCTTTAAACCATGTAAACTTCTTATCCATAATCAGTAGCTCCACCAGAAAGTTCCTATTAATGAAGGAGTTGAAGCCTCTAATCTCATTCTTTTGACTTCCCCTTTCAGAAGAACCTTTCCTTTCACTAGCTCTTCTAACAACATTAAAGTCGCCACAAAAGCACCAAGCCAAATCCTGATTCACACTTCTAATACTAGATAAATCCTCCCACAGAGCAACCTTGTCCTTAAGGTGACATGTTGCATAAACATTGACTACCGCACACAACACTTTAGATTTAAGGTGTTGCCCGTAGATTGTTATAAAGCCCTTACCCTCAACCTGACTGTCACAGCGAAAGGCATCTTTATGCCACATAATTAACATACTCTTCGCGCCATTTGTACCTTCATTATGAACCCAACCCACATTACTCTCCCCCATAAAGAAAAGCATCTAACATCCAAAAACACAGAAGACTTAGTTTCTTGTAAACAAACCACCTTCGCACCTTCTTTAGAAAAAGCATTCCTAAACCTCTATGTTCAAGTTAACAATAATCATAGAGAACCCCCCTTATTCCCTTTCTTAAACATTACCAAGACTTCAGAATCCCTTAATTCCATCCGTTCAAGCTCCTTAACAATTTCTTCCTCTTCCTCTTCCCCATCACACCTTACCCCAAGTTGTTTTTTTAACCTCCCATAGATTAACAGGTAAATCAAGATCATCAACATTCCAGAATCTAGAGTTACAAATAGCTATACCATCATCTGATACTGCATTAGAGTTTATACTCACCTTCGACGACAAACAAAAACTAACTTGTGGACTTTCCACTCCATTCGAAGGGATCCTTTGAGGTTGGGCGATGCAATCACCCAATTCCCACAGTTATCGGTGCCTCTAAATTCATTTAGAGATAGGAAAGTTGAACCTCAGAACTGATCCTTCCTTCCCTCCCATCAAGGCACTCTCTTCACGATCCTCAATAACAACCCCACTATAAACAACCCCATCCCCTACCTTTACTTGAAGATTGCTCGCTTGGTTGTAGTTCCCACCCTCAGGAAGAGAATGAGAATTTACTTGTTCCTTCTGCACTGAGAGATGCACTTCCTTTGAGTGTGTGGTGTTCTCAAAGTCAAGACGCAATCCTTCACCATTAACTAGAGCGTTCCTTGTTCCTCTTGCAACATAACTAATGAAACTCCCCTCCCAACCTCGATCTCTTCGTCGCTTATGAGGGATGCAGCAGCACCGCAAACCATATTGACATCCCTCACAGCCCCAGAAACTTCTGAATAACCATTTGATTCCATGTCCCCTTGGTCTCCCTCTTTTCCTTGGTCCAGACTATGCGTCACTTTCTCTGGGATTCTCACGACAGATTGGGCTTCCCAAGTAAACAGTTGGGTTTCTTCCTTACGCCCCAACAAGGCCTGCACCCCCCGCCCCAACTGGGCCTTCAAGCCACAACCTACTTGGCTCACAACCGAATTCAAATTTGAAACAAAAGGGTTAATTATAGCTAGATGAATAGGGTGGCTTAAACAAATAGGATTAATTTCATAGGATGCTTCAAAAGTTAAATCATGTGCAAAATCCTCCTACCTCAGCCTTTCCCCATTAGTGAAAGAAGTGCCACCTTTTTCCTTCCCAAAAGAGTCAACCGCAACAGGGTCCTTAAAGAGGGAGACCAAGGGGACTAAGACTAAGAAGAAAAGGAACAAAAACAAAAAGAAGAGAAGACTCAGAGGAAGTCATGACTAACCTTTCAGAATGAAGAGAAAACACCTCCTCACAATGAACGGTTTGGAAGTCGGAGAAAAGCTAAGGAAACTCTGAAGAGTAGGAGACTATGTATTTATAGGAGCCCAACTTCAGCATAGGAAACGTCACATACCTTAGCCATTAGATCCTTTCATATTTCAAGATCCTTATCTTAAACACACGACTCAAATTTTTCTACCAAATGAACCTTCTGGAAGGCGCCCGCAAAAGCATAGATGGTAGGGCTCAGTCCCATCATGACAAAAATCATTTGTATGGATCCCAGCGGGGACGACTATACCCGACCGAATCATAGAGGTCATATTAAGACTCTTCAGAAATATTTTTTTTCAAGCCTAGGGGACAAGTGTACTGTTAGAAGTCGAATGACCCAGGACGTGTCAGTATCCGGTACCAAACGAAGGTATCATGATTAGCAATTAGGTAATGCAATAACTAATTTTGGCACATGCGTGTTTATCTAGGCTCGACAATATACTATAAATAAACACAACAACAAAAACAAAGAAACATCATTATTTTAACAATCATTGCACCCAAATACTAAACATTTACTTGAGCGTCGAAGTACCTTCTACAGGTACTCTTCCGATTGAAAATCGAAGCGCAAGAATTAGAGAAAAAGAAGAAGAAACAAAACGTTCAATCTTAAAGCAAAGGGAAGGAAAGAAGTATTGAAAAAAAAATTATCGACAAAAAATAATTAAAATAAAGGAGACACTTTAGGAGTATCTCAACCCTTTAATAGATACCAAAGTCTTTTAGTTATAGCTTAAAAAAAATAACAGGTATTGTAAATTTAATGATATTTTTGGTAGTTGGTTTGATGATTATGTCATGATTAACTTTTGATTAAATTAAAATCAGCTTCAGAAGTCAGAAAGTCTTCGGATAAAACCATTTTTTTCTCATTGGTTTCAAGTGGAAGAACAAGTCATTGCCTAAAGTGAATGTGATATTCATGTCGTTTTCCTCTCACTTTTCCTGTGAATTTAATTATACCATATTCACTCTTTTTCTATAGTTGCTTGACTTTGAAAGTGTATAACAGCGTCAAATTAATTATTCAAATTAACAAATTAAAAATCAAACTTAAAAATAATTCATTTCATATTACTTATGGGGGAGGGATGAAGACTTTTAAATAACTAATTCCAAAAAAATAGTCTTGGTCCAAAATATTGAAGTATATGTATAAAAATGTATTGAGTACCAAAAAACATGAAAATTTAATTAAACTTTATATACACTAAAAAATCATGAAATAAAAATTAATTTTTAATAAAAAAATAATTAGTTGCTACATGACTAAATTAGATATCATTTTAAAGACTAAAAAATTTTTGGTTTCTAAATTAGTAGTTAAAACTTTTGTTACTAATTAGATACCAATTTAAAAATCATTTAATAATAATAAAAATTAATTTATAAATATATTTTTTTTAATTTTTAAAATGATATTTAATTTAGTCACTATAACAATTAATTATTTTTCTAATTTAAAAATTAATTTTTGCATGAATATGATGATTAATTTACACTGACTTTGTAAAGTGGTAGTATTATTGTAATAGTTTTGTATGCCATTTTTATGAAACAAAACAAAACCATCTAATCTTATCTTAAATCTTTTCACAGCAGTTCAAATCCCAGAATATGGATTTCCTTTCACAACCAACAACACTAGTAGTGATAGCCATAACCACAATTCTTATCTACAACACATGGAGGAAGAAAAAGGGTAGTCAGAAAAGCAAGGGTGCAGAACCCCCAGAACCCTCAGGTGCCCTACCTCTGATAGGTCACCTCCACCTATTAGGGGCTCAAACACCCCTTGCTAGGACCTTTGCTGCTTTGGCTGACAAATATGGCCCCATCTTTCAAATCCGTCTAGGGGCATACCCTGCCCTTGTGATCTGCAACCAAGAGGCTATAAAAGAGTGCTTCACCACCAATGACAAAGTCTTGGCCTCACGCCCTAAGTCAAGCCATGGTGTGCATCTTGGTTACAACTTTGCAGGGTTTGGATTTGCCCCTTATGGCACATACTGGACCAAGATCAGAAAGCTCACCATGCTCGAATTGCTCTCTGCTCGCCGCCTACAATTCCTAAGCCATGTTTATGAGTCTGAGATTGATACTTTGGTGAAGGACCTTTGGTTGTATCTTGGAGGCAAAACTCATGTTAAAGTCACAATAAGTGAGTGGTTGGAACGCTTCACCTTCAATATCATCATAAAGATGATCGCTGGGAAAAGGTATATGCATATATTTGGAAAATTGTTTGTTATGTTCAGCTCAAAAAGTGTACCAAAATTGACATGTTGGTGAACAGGTATTTCAGTTATTTGGAAGATGTGGATGATGCAGAAGCACATGGTGTTGTGAAACTTATAAAGGAGTTCATGCATATATCTGGGGAGTTTGTTCCCTCAGATTTGATTCCAGTTCTTGGATGGTTTGGTGTGCATGGGAAAGTGCTGAAATCTATGAAACGAATTGCAAAAGATTTGGACAGCCTTGTGGGAGGTTGGGTTGAAGAACATAAGAACAGTGATCCTCTCAGAAACAAGTCATTGGAGAAACATGATTTCATTGATGTCATGCTCTCTGTTATTCAAGATGATCCTCTCTCTGGTCATGATCGTGATACTATCATCAAAGCTAATGTTACGGTAAACCTTTTATCTCCACTTTTAGATTCTGCAAATCTATAATTAGGTTTTCTTTTGGTCTGTGATAAACTATAATAATTTGTTTTTCTAATAACTTTTTATTTTATTTTCGGTCTCAAAAACTCTGCCCAGTTACAAATTTTGAAAGTAACAGTATTTTCACTGACTTTTTTTTACTGAGCATGTAAATTTTGCACTCTTATATAAGTACAAATTATTAATTATATAAATTTTTTGAAATAAATAATATAAAAAAAATGAATTTATCACATATAATTAATGTTTCATATTAGAATACTTTCTCAAGAAAGAAACCATTTTTACAAGTATAGTGGGAGAAATATCTGAGGGCAATGAAGAGATTTTAGTGGTGGTGATTGAAAGTGTATTTAATATAGAGAAGAGACCTGCCCCCACTAAAATCCAAAATGAATAGAAAAGGAAATGAGCAAAGGAAAACGATTTGTTTGACTTAATATAAAAACATTGATTTAGCCACCCTTTAAATAATATTTTAAATTAAAAAAATATTTTAAATATTAATTTATTGAGTGGTTAAATGGATATATTTTTTAATGTTAATACTGTTTATTAGATAAGTAAACACACTGGTCAGCTGGTTATTAACCTATTTTTATTTTATTCTAAAAATATATTATATTTATAAAATATTAACATTAAAATAAAAATATACATATTTAAAAAATTATATTTATTTATTATATTATTTAAAGAATATAATTTAAAATTATGAACACTTCCCAATTAAGTTTTAATTTTTTATTATAGTGGAATGATTTTAAAATAATAATTCCATTTATTTATTTAATAAAAATATAAATTTATATATTATATAATATACGTTAATCAAGTGGTTTCAACTTAGTTTTTGCAAATTAAAAATAAAATAGACAAATTAACTCGTTTTATTATTTTTAACTTTATATTTCAGCATTTATACACACTACTACAAGAAAATCATGAAATAGAAACTAATTTTTAGACATCAAAATAATTAATTGCAATAATAACTAAATTAGAGACCATTTTAGAAACAAAAAAAAATTGATTCCAAATTAGTTTCTAGTATTGTTAAATAGTTTTTAAATAATTGGTAGTTAAAACCTTGGTTGCTACCAATTTAGAAACTATTTAACAATGAGCATTCCTTTTAAATATTTGGGGATGCCTGTAGGGGGATGTCATAAGAGGGGTGAGTTCTGGGATGAGGTGGTTATCAGGGTAAAGAAAAGGTTAGGCAGGTGGAAAGGAAGATTTATCTCGATGGCGGGGAGGATTTGTTTAATTAAGTCAGTCTTGTCGTCAATACCACTGTTTTATCTTTCTCTTTTTAAGATTCC
>Ga0123342_1007850_pt1 | contig 13847 bp, 3 predicted proteins | sample Turbeawhitnodule_FD_89960 | JGI IMG/M metagenome (GOLD analysis project Ga0123342, IMG submission 89960) | Root nodule microbial communities of legume samples collected from Mexico - Turtle bean Mexico white nodule | ecosystem: Host-associated > Plants > Roots > Nodule | place: Mexico: Nepantla...
ATTACCAACGACCACGCTCACCTAGAGCACGGCTAAAAAACCGTTGCCTAAACTTTAGGCCACGGTTTTAATGCTTCAGACCACGGTTTTATGGTGTTGTCTAAAGTAATAATTGTTGTAGTGATTACTGATAAAAATTAGCCGTGAATTAGTGAAGCATGTAATGCCTCATTTTCTTAATGAGTTTTGCGTTTAATACTACGATCATTTGGACTTAATATCATCTCAAGTATTCTGACCACACACCCATAAAAGAGTAGCACACCCCATGAGTGATAATACATCCATAAAGACTCACACCCATGAGAGGCAATATTCCATACAAATATCATATTACATGCATCACACATACAAATACATTTATATATTATTCCAAAACATAACATGTAAATTATCGTCCTCACTGTCAATGTTGCTAGAGTGACCTTGTTTCTTACAAATGAGAAACTTCCTCACCTAAGTGATTTCACATTGTTTGATTGATACAACTCCATATAGCATAACCCAGCTCAAACATTTTTTTTGTGAAGCGCTCATCACTTGAGTGTTCTTAATACCACTTGAGTGATGTTCTTGTCCTATCACATACAAGTTTTCAAAAAGCATAAGATACATTGTTTTACCAATGCTTGAGTGATCATGTTATCGCTTGAGCATTAACCACAATTGCATGGTCTCACATATTCCACAAACCCATGCACCATTGTTAGGACTCAACTTTTGAGCGATCATATCATCACTTGTTTCGGAGAAGATGTAATTGTTGCGTACTCTCACTTGCTTAAGCTTCAAAGATTTTCTTAAGTTATATATCATATTGATTAAGTTATATATCATTTTGCTTAGGTATCTATATTTTTGCTCCATTAATAGTGTGTAATGCATGTGATCATGACTAATCATTTGAACAATATCTTACTGTTTTAGGCATGTCACTCTTTGAGAAATATAATTTCAGAGAGAAAAATTCATAAAATACTCCTATATTCTCATTTTTCTCATACCTTAAACTATACGAAAATACTCAAAAAAAATAATAATAAAATCCAATAACATACAAATCTATCATCAATACAATCAACTTCCCTATACTAAATTCCATAACCAACATACACATAAAAATCATTAAAAAAATATATTTTAAATAAAATATTAATGCTACTCAGTGTTGTGACAACTCTATGTGAAATTATAATAGAAGAGTTAATAAGTTAGGTTTAACTGTAGTTAATTAAAATTATTTAATAGAGACTTGTAACTTAACCTACCCTAAATAAACCTAGTCATTATGTTAGTTTTTTCCTAAATCCTTTTTTTCATGTAATTTCACCATATTGTTGAAACTTTAAAAAACAGAAAAATGATAAACATAAAAAAGTTTAAAATATGATTTTAACATTTATATTCTTTTTCTTGTTCCATCAAGTCTAACGAGACATGTAACAGACAAAAAGTCAACGGGACCAAAAGAAAAACTAAATACTTTTATATAAAACATTTCGTAACTGATAATCATAATTTGCTAATCCAAATTATTAAAAAATTATATTTAAAGACATAATATAACACCTCATATAAACTAATTATAGAATACACAATCATATATTTTATTATATAAAAACATATACATAATTCTAAATTACTTAAGAGAAAGTTTAAAAAACTTAAATTTTATCAGGTGATGGGAACTGATACTAACTCGTTCGATACCGACTGATATATATGTGTTGGGATTTCACATCGACTAGAAATGAAAATATTTCATTGTATATAAGTGAGTGCAAACTTCGATCTTATGAACCAGTTTTATGGGAGTTGAGTTAGATTTAAAGTCCACTTCGTAATATTATGAGATTTATATTTTGAAGAAGAAATTATGTGCAAGTAAACTAAAGAGATTGATAAGAGGGTTCTAGAGAGAAGAAATAATGTTTTAAAAGAAAAAGAATCCCACGTAGAAGAAAAATCCAAAAGAGAAAAAGAACTGAGAATTTTAAAATTCCAAAAATTATCAAAATGTTGGTTTGAATCTAACAATAATTTCTTTTTTAAATATATTTAAAAAAATATAAACTTTATTTTCACTTCCATTATTATATCATAAAATTATTTTTTAATTTTTTATTTGCAATTAAATTATTCCATTTGTTTTGTAAAGTATCAAAATATCTCACTACAAGAAACTAAATAATTATAAACCAATTTTTAGAGACTAATTTTTAAAGACCAAAATAATTAGTTACAATAGTAACTAAATTAGAGATCATTTTAGAAACTAAAAAAAATGGTTTTTAAAATAGTTTCTATTATTGTTAAATAGTTTCTAAATTGGTATCTAATTAGCAACCAATTATTTAGTTTCTAAATTTGGCCTCTAAAATCTTGGTTGCTAATTAGATACCAATTTAGAAACTATTTAACAATAATAAAAACTAATTTAAAAACCAATTTTTTTTAGTTTCTAAAATATCTCTAATTTAGTTACTATTGTAACTAATTATTTTGGTCTCTAATTGGTTTCTATTTCATGATTTTCTTGTAGTGTTTATGATGATTATGATAAATCTAAATTAAATTTTCAGCGAGAAAATCTCAATAATAAAATATTTATTGAGAATCATATTTAAAATTTTAAACAGATCTCGATAATTTTAATTAGTACTAATTAAAATACTAGTATTAAAAAATACTAACTATATTTAGTGTCAATTTATAACATATTTTTAACTTTAATTCAATTAATACTTCAAGTAATTGTACAAACTTCTTAAGTTATTATTTATGAATTATATTCCACATTTAAATTTCAAAATATTGTTTAATAATTAAAAAATAGAAAAAATATAGTCTTGTGATATAATCTTTAAAATGAGTAAACTAATTACTTGTATGTGAATGGTCAATTTATGGCATGAAACTTTAGGTATTTTCACTTTCTTAAATATGATAAAGTAATTTTATTTGCATATACCTTATCATTACAACACATAAAGGCATAAAGGCATAAAATTTTTCTCTTCATTTATTGATTTTTTTCTATAATCATAGGACAAAATACAACAACTCAAATGTTATCACTTGTTTAAATTAAAACTAACATCTAATATAAACTACATATGTGAAAAAAAATATCATTCAACAAATATATAAATATATATATATTATCTAATTAGTCCTTTACTTTTAAAGGTTTTCCCCAAGATTCTTTACACCATTTGTGGCTAGTCCACTTAGGACTTTCTGTTGAGTTTGCTTCCAACTTCTTAAACCTTTTCCAATCACTAAGAGATGCCTTCATATCTGCTTCCTTTGCGGTGATGCTCCTACAACAGTTGGCATGGACAGTGACGACTGCCCTAAAATCCTTACTATCTTGACAAAATCCACTAAAATAAAGGGTGTCCAAAAACCTAACCCTAAGCCCTAAGTGTTTAATTATACCACTCCTAACTAGGTCTAAAAGAACATCTTGTTCTTTTTTTCCTTTGGAGTTATCCTTTTGGCCATACCATTTTTCAAATAAGGAAATGGTCTTGTTGTTTGATCTCACAAAGTAAAATCCAGTGTTGATTGGATGACTTTCTGACCAAGGATCACCAAGGTATGCATCTACACTTATTTGAAGGTCTTCTGTCTCATTCTTGCTCAGCCTTGTAAAGGGGTCTCTTAACCACATTACATCCGTGTCCTATACAAAACATGTTGAATGAGAATTAGAAGACAAAGAAATATGAAAGTTCAATTGATATACTTTTTTTATTTAACTATTCAACGATTATGGTTCTCTTTATATACAAGTTATAAATATTTGAGTTTTTATTGTAAAATATATAGCTTTTTTCTGCAATAGAAAAAATATCCTTTAATTTTTATTTTAATTGTTTGTTTGCACAAAATTATCTCTCAGTTAGTAATTGAAGACTAATTTATTTTGAAATTGAATTTTGTCTCTCTCAACAACTTTTTTTTTTATGATCATGAATCAAACACTCATATAAAATTGTCAAAATGACTATATTCCAATAATCTAGTCCACATGGTTTATGATTTAGGTTAAGTTAAGCTTAAAAAACAGTAAAAAATAAAATAATTTTTTTTGTGTGTAACCAATTTGACTCAATGTCCATATAGATCAAGATCGAACTGACCGTTTATTTTATGATATATCAAGATGCACTTGTTTAATGTATTATTAAACACATTCTTCCATTTATATATTGTCAAATATAGGATTTTGGGAAGTAAATAAAGTGTTGAATCCTCATTTTAGATTATTAAGTACAAACACTTCAATCAATTATGTTTATAATGTATATATTGTGGTGTTTTTTTTTTAAAAAAAAATTAGGATTCTCAATTGCAAAATAATATGAACTCTTGTATATATATTGGTCTATTTTTCAAGTATTACCCTCCCTACAAGAATATGTTATGTTTTATCCCAATTTCATTTGCTCACCTTGTTGTAACGTTACTATCATATGAGAACAATCTAATAAGTTGCAAAGATATTGACTAAAAAGAGGAAATGAAATTGGGTTTCAAATGTTGGCATTGACGCATGTTGTGGTGAAAGAATAAAGGAGACAATCTAGTGGCAACTATAAACTAACTCAACACAATTTCCTACATTACTTATACCTTGCAAAGAGACTAGTCAAGGCAATTTTGTGTACCACTTAGGTATGTTTGGAGAAATTGTTATCCTGTGTCTTTTTTTTTTTCTTTATTGCCTTGTTTAGACCAGTTATGAATGAGAATAAGGGAGATAATTATTGATGGATTATCTGTGAATGAGACTACTCATGTTGTTTTGTACAAGGGTTGAAGCACCCATTTGTGCTTCATCTTAATTTTATTCTTTTGCTAATAAAAAAATAATGTACTTAAAAGTGAACTCTAAGATTAATTCAACCTTACAAAATGGGCTTATAAGGTGAGGTTTACACTCCTTATATACTATAAAATGTATAATGTATATTGTCATTGAATATTAAACTTTAGATTTTTGACAATGATATATCATGATTTTTTTTATAGACAATTTTTACAATTTTTGTAAAATTTTCAAGTTAAAAATGTCCGTTGACCGTAGACTTAACATTAGGTCATACTAAACCAACTATTACAACTAAGCTGAGATAGGTCGGCTGCCATTTTGAGATTATTAAAAAGCAAAATTCTTGAAGTTATTAAAATTAATTTATAACCTACTTTAATCTAGACTAATATACATAATATTATAATTCAAACAAATAAAAAAGTCCGAAAACAATTTGTTCCAACAAATTAGAAGTTAATAAAAATACAAATATTACTATAAGAAAATTATTAAATAAAAAATAATGTTAAAGACCAAAATAAATAGTTACTATTTGACTAAATTAGAAACTATTTTATAAACTAAAATAATTATAAGTTTCTAAAGTAATTTATATTATTAATAAAAAAATATAAAATAGTTTCTAAATCGATATCTAACCATTAACTATCAAGGTTTTAGTCATCATTAGTCTTTTAAAGACTAATTTAGATATCAATTTAGAAATCATTTTATATATTTTTATTAATAATAGAAATCACTTTAGATTTAAGTTGCATAATGATGTCTAACGTGAAAATTTTTATATAAAAAAAATCACTTTAAATATCAATAATTTTTTAATCTTTAAAACAATATCTAATTTAGTTAATATAGTGACTAATTATTTTTTTCCTCTAAATTTAGTTATTATTTAATTATTTTCTTGTAGTGGATTAAGAGTTTTTATAAAAAAATTATTTAAGTTTTAATATTAAATTTTTAATTCTGAAAATAAGTTTATTTTGAATATACTTATGGTTAAATATTTCAAGATAATACAATAATATCCCAAAACACTTTTTTTATATAAAAATATCATAAACTTCATCAAGCTGTAATGTAAATATCATAATTATGATTTTTTCTCTTCTGTTATTTTCCACTCCTCAACACCTTAAATATGGTTCAATAATTTTCTTGGTAAAGTGCTATTTTTTTTCTAAATGCAACAAAACGTATTTAATTGCTATATGCACTTTGCACGTAAGTGAATAGTGGAATGGTTGTAAATTTAAATGGCAACTTTGAATATAATTCAAATTTTCACAAAAATTTATGTGGACAAAAACTAATTAAAGAACTCAAAAATCTGTCACAACAATAAAACTAGTTAAAAACAAACAAAAAATGTTAAGGGCCACTAATGGTATTGTTTTGGTATACTAAAACAGTATTAATATTATTTTTATCTTGATAAAATAAATATAAAATAATATTATTTTAATTTAAAATTGTTATTACCAGTGTACATTATATTACCACTGTACATTAAATATTTAAAATATTCTTTTTCTTCTAAATACTTTACTATTTAATTTTACAGTGAATAAAAATAATGTTATTTTTTTTTACTTAGTGATAATATGTTCTTTCTTCTAATATTTATTTTTTACAAACAACGAGTTAAATAAAAAATTAAAAAAAGAAAAAAAAAGTTAATCAGTAAGTTGAAAATAAAAAGATAAAAAGATAAAAATAATTATTATATTATTTTATTAATTTAGAAAATATAAATAATAATAATTTTTTTAATAGAAATTTAATTAAAAATATTTTATTATTACTTTAATCAGATAATCATTCTAGAAATATTATTGTTCAAACTTGAAAGTACTAAACAAAGTCAGAGCTTTAATGAGTACAATTAAAATCTTTTCGGGACCACTATTTATGAGAATACTATTAATTGGTCCAAATTTCAAACAAAAAAGAAAAGACGTGTTTCATTGGAATATATGAATATACTTTAATTAGGAGCACAATTAAACCTTGTTTACTTGAAGAAAATGGTAATAATTTATTTAATAAAAAAATAAATTAATATTAAACTTTCCTTTTTAAATTCAGTTGAATACACTAACTACTTATATTCAACTTGGCATAATAAATATTCATTTTCATTAAGGTAAGCTTAACCATTTTATCTATATATTTTTAAGGAAAGTTAAATTAAACACATCTTTGACTTCACCCATTGTAATGTAAAATGGAAAGAAAAAAAATGAAGAGGGAAAAATGTTTCAAATCTTAAGTAAATAAAAATATAAAAGAAAGAAAAAAATTGATTTTTGAAATATACTATATATATATATATATCAAATTACACTAATATATAATATATTACGAAGTATCAATAACACTAGTATAATGTTTACTAAACTTTATATTAATAATAATATTTTTTTCGATTTAATCTATAAATTATAATTTTATGTTGTTGTGATTATTATAATATTATATTATTGTAATTTATTAAGTTAAACTTTGTTAAAATTGAATAAATAATAACAAAGTAGTCTAATAATTCATATTTTAATATATTTTGAAAAATATATGTTCATGTAATACATATAATCGGGACATAAAATAATTTCACATTGGTATAATTTTTTATTATATAATATAGATGAAATGAATTTTTAATTTAATAGTGAGTATTGGAAAACATGATCCAATAGAAAATTATTTAGTAAAAATTATACTTATAATATATTAATCTCTCTTTATTCATTTATTGAATATAAAAGTACATGATATATATACATAGAGGTTAAAAGACATATTAAAAAATGAGTTATTTTTAAACATGAGAAAGGGCAATTGATGATGGTAAAAGAGATAAAAAAAAAATAGAGAGAGAATAGAATTGCTTACTGTGAAAATGAAGTTGTAGCCATGTTTGAGAACTTCCAAGAGGAACTGAGTTCTTCTCCACATCATCTTGATGAAGTCTTGTGACATGTAAATTTTCTCACCTTTGAAATCAACACCATCTGTTTCTAATCTGAAGCAGTTCATCTTCAGAAACATGCATCTATCATATGCAATTTGATCAACAGCTACTAAGAGAATGTGATGAATCAGAGACCTTGTTCCTTCTCCAAGCCAAAAACTGCTGAGAAAAATATCAAGCATGGTGCTGTCACTCTCCACATCTTGCTCAACATAAGCCCTATTCACTACTGCAATTATCACTGTTTTGTTTCCCATTGAAGCTTTGGCCAAGGCACAATCAAGGGTATCTCCACATGCTTCAACATTGTTCGTCTACAATGTTTGTTTGCACAACATTCAGAATAAAATTTGTATCAGTAAAGAAAGAATAAATATGAAGTATTTTAGGATACTCCAACCCTATTAAAAAGACAAATTATATATATATATGTCGAATAATTACCCATAAAATCACCTCACCAGCATCCATCCCATACTTATGGGACTGTATGTCGAACAACAAAATCTTCACCCATTAGATACATAAAATTTGAGGAGTAGAAGCATGTGAAAATTTTTGGAGAAATTTTTTCAGAGATTCACAACAATCTCTCAGTCAAGCATGTGACACAAAATTCACTTAACTTTTTATAATGCAAACTGATTTTCATATGAGATTTGATTTTTTTTTCTAATAAAGGTCAAATGACTCAAACTCTCTCTATATATACAATTGATGCAAACTAGGTTAAGAACTAGCTAGAGCAATTGAAGATTATCTATCTTTCATGCATGATTTATGTTAAAAAAAAAGGGTAAATTTGAATGAACTTACAAAATTTGATTGATTGAGTGGTTCCTTTTGGAAAAGGATGATTTGGTTGGAGAAATAGGAGGAGCCTTGATAGAGCAACATAGCAGCAATGAAGATTAATGATACAGTTGCCAAACTCACAAGAGGATTATCCATCATTCTTCTCATTGTGTCTTTGTCTTTGTTCACACAACCAACACTCAAGAGTAATATATGAGAGAGAAAGAGAGAGAGAAAGAGAGAGAGAATTAGGTCAAAGAGAGGGAAAAAAAGTATAGTGATTTTCTTTTATAAAAAGACCATGTATGAAACAGCAACTAGTAGCAAGCACCATTTATGCCTAAGAACCTTTATTATAATAAATGACAGGCCAAACATATGTTGAAGAAAATTGAAACTATTAAATAATTTACCTAAATAAATATTAATTTTACAGTAACCTCTGAGTGGAATTAACTTTAGCAGATTTTATTCTGTTTGATGAAGAATTAAATTATTCATCTTAAATAATTTTAGTAATTAAATATTTAATTTTGATAATTTTAATATTAAGGAGTAACATTAAATATCAGATTTAATATTTATGTTTATTTTTTGAAATCAATTTCTTTAAATTATCTCACAAACAATATCAATTAAAAGTAATGATTTTAATATTATTTTTTTCAAATTCAATCATTAATTATAATTTTGTCAATTTATTAAAATCTATTTATTTCTTTATTTACTCTGCATAAAAAAAATCACTCAAATAATTGGATTCGGACCATAAATCATTTGTTAGTTTAGAATAAATACTTTATAAAATTTCAAGAATTTTTTAAAAAGTGATAAATTTTGTAATTGTGTGAAATATTCATTACCAAGTTTTAAGCGCGATGATATAAAGAAAATTTTTATGTTTTTCATTAAGCTTCTTAAGGAAATCAGTTTTGCTAATTATTCTTTTAAAAATATTAATTAAAAACTAATTTATTCTTAATGAAATATATGGTAACATATTTTTCTAACTCAAGTCTCAAGTGATGTATGCTAATATTTTCAGGATTGACGTCTTTTTTTTTAAAAGAGATATTGATTTTTTTATATTAATGAATCATAAACAAATTTATATAAGAAATCAAAATATCAATTTTAGGAAATTTATTCTAAATTACTTTGTTATAGGAATTTTCTACTTATACCAAAAAAGCTCAATCTTTATAGGAAATAATCAATTATCATTAACAACAATAAATTAAATTATTATTAAAAGTGCTTTCCGGATTACTAAATGAATATAATAATTGATTATTATTAATAATAATAGATTATTTTGGTTAGTTATTTCAAATCTCTTTTAAAAATGAAATTCTTTCTCATTCAACATATAAACTTTTCATACTTTTTTGAAATAGAGAGTTTTGTTATGTTTTAAGGAGATTTTCTAAGAATTATTTTACATAGTAGAACTTGTTTAAAGAAAGATTGTTCAAGATTTATCAAGAAGCATTGATCATGTTATTGATCATGTTGTAGGTTGTTGAATTGTAAACTTATCAATGTCAGGTAATACTTGTCTTTTACTCTTGAATTTGATTTGTAAATTTTGCACTAGTGTTTGATGTGTTAACTTAGGTAATTGTGTGTTTTCATTATCTTGTGTAAAACTTCTTCAAGGGTGTCTCAAGAAGTGTTTTGTTTTTTTTATTCTAATTACATATGAGTACTTGTAATTGGATAATTTAGGATTTTAGTAGAAAATCTAGCTAAGGTTGTCCCGATTAATTGGATTTAGACTCGAGAAGAAGTGAACCAGTATAAAATTTTATGTTTTTTTATTTTTCATTTTTCTTATAATCTTGAATTCTTTTTATTCTTGGTAAATCATTATCAATCCCCTTAATTACATCAACAATGATTTAATGAAAAAATTCTTTAAAATTTTAAAGGTCTTTCAATCAATTCACCACCTCTTGGTTGTGTTATTAATCATTTATTGTTTTATAGAATTCTTATAAAAAAATGAAGTAAATGTGTGATTATTTTTTCTTGTTTCAAGGTTTTTTCTTGTTTTCTACACAAGAATGATAAGATTGGAGTATGGATATTATATGATGACTTTCGTCTTTCAAAAAATGAGATTTGAGAGGAAAGTCAACCTAATTTACTTTGAACTCTGTGCCTAGCTTATTTCAATGCAACATAATCAATTATGTTACATAATAAATTATATTGCCTAAAAATAGGTGTTTTGAAGTGTTATTCATACCTATAATTTATTATGAGTTTTTTAATTTTTAATTTTTTTATTATATTAATAAATAAATAAAAAATAATAGTAAAAATAATAAGAAATAAAATATTTTGTTTTTAATCTTTTTTTTCAACTCATCTAAATAACCTTACATTCAATTCTATTTCTCTTTCACATATTTCATTTTTCAATCCTCACTTTCTTTCCACACCATCCTAACAAAACATTAAGAAGGAAAACCATGTTTATTTATGATATTGATTTGTCTTGTTATAATAAAATGGTCCATGTTCATTTTCCATCCATGTTGACATTTCTTCTAAATTACTTTGTTATTAACTTGCGAGTTGGAACACCTTTCACTTGTGTTTTTGGTTTTGGTTAAAAATACATTTGAACCTAAAGTTATATGGTCCACTGAACATAAAAAGTTTGAACCAAATCAAACCAATTTTTGCAATTTGATTTAGATCAATTTCGTGGTTTTATTGTATAATTTTTATTAGTATATGTATTTGATCTTATTTATTTTACACAACAATCTAACATTATTTCTTGGTGAATAGTTTCATTCTCTACCCTATCATAATTAAATATTTGTTCTCTTCAACATTGTGTATAATAGTAAACAATTTATTGATATACACATTAGAATTTTTTTTCTTCTTTTTTAATCTAGAAAATTAAAATAAAATATAAGGCATGGTGCATCTCTTAAACCTATATAAGGAGCATTATGCGTTTATCTAAAATCACACTTGAGAAGTACAAAATCATTCGAGTGTTGACTAATTTTTGAGTTCTTTTGGGTTAAAGGAAAAATCCAAAATCCTATGATTTTGATTAAGAGTTAAAAATAACTAACTATAAAATAGTTATGGTTCATTTGTAAGGCAATGGCTTAGTTCAACAACAAATCATGTAACACACAAGTGTTTTTGTTTGATAGACGATATAACATTGAGTAGTCTATTTTTACATTTGGTGAGGCGTTTATATGCTCAGACGTTAGATTATGCGTATTTCTTGAATATTTGTACGCTTATTTTATTATGCAAGAAATGTTTGTTACTTTTGTCTTCCAAAGAGATCCATTTTATATCAAGCACTAGTCCTACCCAATGATCTTTTAGGAAAGTAGCTAAAATTGCTTTCTTTTATGGCTCAATTATCTTCCATGTACGGTGTGCACTTTTACCATATGTTGGTGCAAATGGTTATGCTATTTAGGAAGATGCAATTAATGATGTTTCATACAGAAGAAGAACATTTAAAGTTGCATGAAATGCCTTTAATGCAATGTCCATATTCAAGCTCACTAGACGCATAAGTGACATTTAAGTAAGTTGAAGCTGCTTAACAACCAGAAACAGTTTCTCAACGAATATATTCAGCACCTACATAAAGTCACCTTTCAAGAAGAAGAACAGAGAGATCCCTGTGCAAAGAGCATAAACTCTACCAATCTCTAGATTTGAAAAGGCTTCAAGGAGAACACTATGAGTGTTTATGTAGCTAACTTGGAGAGAATGTTTACCCTTGTATTTTTTTGAAAGACGTAATCCCTTTGCAGAGAGAAAAGCCAATGATTTGTTGATCATTTATCACACAAAATTCTTATCTTAGAAAAGAGTAGTTGTTTTGCAAAGAATACTCATTAAGTCAGGAGTGATTTGTTAAAAGAATACTCATTGAGCTAGGAGTGACTTGTAGAAAGAATACTCGGTTGAGCTAGAAGTGACTTGTTGAAAGAATACTCGTTGAGCTATTGATAAGTGCCATAATTTAGTGATATTTCATGCAAAAAGATAGGCACTTATGGACTTTAATTGTTAATAGAGTTATAATTCAACCTTTAATTTATAAATTTAAACTCTTTACATATTTTTTGGATTATGAGATGAATAAGAATGATTTATTCCCAAGTCTGTGCTAATTTCAGGAATCTGTGGAAGATAGAGATAAATGGCTAAAGGAGGAATGAACAAGTTAAAAACAAGTTGAAAAGACAAAGTTGGAGCATTGAAAACTCACCCAAGAACTTGCCCAACCAAGATCACTCTAGAGGAAAACTTGTTCTCTGGAGCAAACTTGCCCTAAACTTGCTCAGGCTCACTTAAGCAAGTTCACTTCAGTAAAGTTAGACTTTTTCTTGTGAAACTCACTCAAGAAAGCAATAACTCGCTTGAACGAGATGTCACTTAACCTACAACAAATTAGGGTAAATAGAAGGTGTGAGGCAGAACCTTAAAAGGACATAGGGAAGATAATCAGAGATAAAAAACCCTAAAGGAGGTAGTCGTCGATGACAAACACCATGAATCTTCTTTTCTTTCTTTCCATGTTTGTAATGACCAATATGAGGGGCTTAGTATTCCCTTTGGGATTGAGAATAATCTATTCAAACTCGATACACTTGCTGAATTAATAAGTCATAAGTTATGAATGACTTATAAAAAGAATACTCGGTTGAGCCAAAAGTGACTTGTAGAAAAAATATTCAATTGAGCCATAAGTGGCTTGTGGAAAGAATAATTGGTTAGTCAGGAGTAGTTACAATCTCAAACAATACTTAAGGGATTAACCAAGAGTGATTACGAGCCTAAATAATATTCAATTGCACTTCACAATGTTAGTCTACCTTGTGAAACTCAGTCTATTGATTGTACAATGAATGTAATAAGTTGTGATAGAAGAACCAATATAAAATGTTGTGTATTTTTCTCTCTTCCTTATCTCCTTTAATTTACATGTTATTTTTGTTGAAGATGGATGAAGCCTTTTCTCTGCCTAGTGTTAGTGTGTGTTTGATGTAGAAAATAGCTAGTTTGTTTTGAAGTTTGTAATAGGTTTAGATGATCTTGTATGTAGGCTTGTGATGGCAAATTCATGAAGCTCTTCTTAGAATCATGTGAAAAATGGTGCGGAAGCCATGGATGTAGATGTGCAAGATCCTCCTAAGAGCTATGGTGATCTTGAAGGTGCATGATATGTATGGA
>Ga0123342_1007851_pt1 | contig 13846 bp, 10 predicted proteins | sample Turbeawhitnodule_FD_89960 | JGI IMG/M metagenome (GOLD analysis project Ga0123342, IMG submission 89960) | Root nodule microbial communities of legume samples collected from Mexico - Turtle bean Mexico white nodule | ecosystem: Host-associated > Plants > Roots > Nodule | place: Mexico: Nepantla...
TATTGTATTACATTACCGTCAAACATGATCCATACACGATTATCCAATTTTTTGTTCCTTAAAACTAACACTCTTAGAAAATTATGTATCAAATTAATTTTTAACATTACATAACTTACTACCTAATATATAAACAATAAAATTAAAAAAAAATTATGACGTGGACTTCAGTATGATATGACAAAAGTTATGCCAAGTTGGCACAACTTTAATATGACATGGCAGAGTCGTGTCAAATTGGGACGAATTGTGCATATGAAATCGTGTCATTGGCACGACTTGCCTAAATTTGTAATTTTTTTTAAACGGACCTCATTTTGGTAAAAAAAAAAATCCTAAGATGATAAAAAAAAACCTCAAATTCAAGTGCCAAAGCAAATATTTTCAACAATACAGTACATGAAGCGTAAATTTGTGGTACGCAACGCTACAATTTGGTGTGCAGTGAAGCATGATTCTGGTCGAATTTACAATTGAAGAATTTTTTATGTGGGGTCCACGAAAATTGAATTGGAAAGGGCCATAAAATTCTGCATGTTAGTTTGTAAATTGCACCACGGTGGGCCGTGCTATTCCAATTTGGCTGCAGTGAAATATTTGGGCCAAGCCATATATTGGGCAATAATTTTTTTTGTTCTCATGCACTATTGAAATTTTTTTGATTATTCTTTAATTTCTTTTTAATCCATTCTAGAAAGATTTCTCTAGGTAATTATTTTTTAGTGTCTAATTTTTTTAATAGTTTTTAATTTTTTGTTTCTCTTGAATTTTTGGACATTCTTTGAGTTTGTCTCATTCCTTTTAGTTTAGCTTTCTCAATTTTGAGTTTTTCTTGATTTTGAATTTTTATTGACATTTTGAGATGGAAATTATCCCTTAATTGTGATCTTTGGAAAATGTTACTAACATTGTTAGGTAGCATATTGGAGAAAAAAAAATCAAGTTAAGGATGACTACTTTTTAGAGAACAAACAAGTGGAAGTTCAAAAGTAAGAGTGATAAACACATAAGAGGAAGATTTGGCAAGCTACAAAGATCAAAGATCAAACATCAAAAATTTATTTTGTTAAGTCATATTGTCATGGAACTTTGTGTTAATTTTTCATTTGTAATTTTTGTTTGTTTTGTGTTTGAGAAAATGCCTTTAAAGCAATCCAAAAGATAAACATTGTAATAATAAGTGTTTAGTCTTGTGGAAATGTGTCAATGGACTCAAAGTATCACTTGCGTTTTCACTTAGGAATTTTGTCTAGATTTTCTTGCTTTACTTTATTTTCTTTTTGTTAATTTCTTGATTTCCTTTTATTTTCTAAATCTTCGTGATATCTAGGGTGAATCTCTCAAATTTTATAGTTGACCTTTCTTTAGTCTCTAGGTCTCTTGCACACACATCTAGAAAAATCATTTTGAAGTTTCCTTTTAGGAAAATTTGTTAAAATTAGTTGAGGAATATTTGACTAGAAAATACATTGGTTCTTAAGCAGTCCTAGTGACTCACTACTCTTTCTCGAGAGTGAACTCAAAGAAATTTTGACTTTTTGACCTTGAGAGAAACTTTCAAATTTTTAAACCTATTTTTTATCACTCATTGTTGAATCAAATCTCTTGTGAAATTTTTTGCATTCTATTACAAAGTGGACTTTAAGCCTAACTCAACCCCATAAAACAGACTCATGGGGTGAGGTTTGCATCCACTTATATACAATGAAATATTCTTATCTCTAGTCGATGTGGGATCTCCAACACATTTTCAAAATGAGTGATCATTCTCATGCATCAAGTGTGCCAGGTAGCAATAGGGATTCAAGGGAGGAATATAGTTGGAGGGAAGAGACAATATTTATGAGAGATAATTGGGAGGAATAATTGGAAGAACATAGAGAAATTACAAAAAAAAAATTGATGATTTGAAGGAAATGACAACATAAATAAGACCCATAGGGAAGAGGAGCCTAGACATAGAAGAAAGAGTCTTGACTCCAGGAATCAAACTAAGGGATGATATAGTCCTTATCATAATGAAGATTATTACCAACCACCCCTAAGAGATTATTATATACCAAAATATGAATCTTTCCCTAGAGAATCAATGGTAGATCTTCCTCTCTTTTATGGTAGAAACATTGTAGAAGAATTTTTAGATTGTGAGATGAAGGTAGACCAAATTTTTGAAAGTCACCATATTGAAGAAGAAAAGAGAGTGTCCCTAGATACACTTAGCTTTTAGGGAAAAACTATGTAATGTGGACATTTTTTAAAGACCTTTTGGTTCATATTAGTTAGTGGAATGAGCTTAGAGATGCCCTTAGGAAACGCCATGTACCCTCCTATTATCATAGGGAGTTGATGTATCAACACCAAAGACTCCAACAAAATGATAAAGTTGTAGAGGAATACATGCAAAAAATGGAGTTACTAATGATGAGGGCTGGTATAAGGGAAGAATCAAGGGTTACCATTCTAGATTCTAAAGTGTCTTAAACCTTGAAATTCACGATAGGGTTGAACTTTTTCCTTTTAATGACTTTAATGATTTGGTCCAACGATATGTTAAGGTAGAACAACATATTGAGAGAAGGTATACCTCTAGGGAAGACTATCCTAAGACGTTCTATTTTAGGAGAAAGCCTAAGAAGGAGGGTTATCCCTCCATATCCATATTTGAGGGGTCACAAGGGGAAGATAAGGAAAGAGAAATAGAAAAAAATAAACAAAAATTCTGTTATCTGGAGTTGAACCATATATTGATAACATTCTACCTTCCATAAAAAACCTTGTAAGGACATGCTTGAAAGTTTGTGTCTAGAGTTGAAGCAGATATAGATATAAACTTTTCATCCACAAAAAAATCTAATAATTAGTGACTAAAATCTTGGTAGCTAATTAGATACCAATTCAGAAATTATTTATCAATAACAGAAAATAACTTTTCAAGTCCTTTGCACCTATCTCTAGATTAGACTTTCTATTAATACTTTGTATTTTTATCAACTTAATCATGAGGCATAGGTCGGTTGGGCTTCAATTAATGGAGCCCAACATGGTCCTCTCTTTACTCTTTACCCTTTTTCTTTCAAAAATTAAAAAATTATATTTTTTAAAGTTAAAATGTGTACCGCAAGACCAATTTAAATGACATTTCTTTTATTTCAACTTCACACTTTATTTCCCTTTAATTTGGGAAATCACTGACAAATTTAAGTCCTGAGCCGAGTATCTATTCTCTCTCTCAAGGATATGGTAGATGTTGAATTAATAACGAGTCTACCTTGCTCGAGCTGTAATTTTTCGAGGTGGATAGATGCCCTCTTTAGGTGAGTTGACCTCTTTGTTAAAAAGTGAGTGATGATTCATCTATATAAGATTTTTCTAGGTTCATGTTTATAAAGACTTAAGAGATATAATAATATTTAAGTTAGAATACAAGATTATGATATTTATAGGGTTATGAGCTATGAGGCTCAGACACTTCTCTTAAATGGCGTATCGGTGTCGGACACACGTATCGGTGTGGACACTCGTAGGACACTTATCAGTGAAGTGTTCAATTCAAAAAATATTTGTTGGATTTTTTAAAATTCTAGCACGGTTCTAACACAATTTTAAAAGGTATAAATACAATAATTTTCTAAAAACTCAAATTTATTGTATAAATTTTTATTATGACTATAAAAATAAGGAACAAATTCTTTTGAACCAATCATGAAAAATGTATTCCTGCTCCCAAAAGAATCTGAAACATACTTTTACACATAAATATTTTTTTTTCTATTTATATAATTTAAAATTATATAATATATATTTGTGTCCCGTATTCTACGTTTTAGAGATTATACATATCTCTCCATATCATAAATGTGCGCCGATTTTCATGGACATAATACGGTTATTTTCCGTATTAACTATATATATATATATATACGCGGTAATTGGAGGTGGTGGTTGAGTATCACGTTATTAGTTATTAAGTGTGACTTGATTCTAGCTATAATATCTACTAAACCTATAAGAGAGATTAGAGCGTAGGCGAAATTTAATAGTCAAAACAACCTTTGTTATACGGATGAAATTAACTCTTGGTCAAAATTAAACACGCTTCTTATATATTATATAATATAACCATCAATAACTTTGAGTTCATAAAACCATCACAACTTTCTTGAAGGTTTTGGGCTTTGACCTTTCTCCAAAATTTGGCAAGCATTTAAACAACAACGTGACCTGATTTGACGATTGTCAAAAGCTGCACGATCTGCACATAATGCTATCAAGATTCTTTTGTCAACAATACAATCATGACGGTGCCACACGCCTCCCTCAATCCATCAAAGTTTATCCCATGTCTGGTTTAATTTTTTCAAAATTTTTAAGATACAAGCAAATCCCCAACCTTAAGCAGAATCTGTCTTCATGTGCTGCTGAGTGTTTAGATCACACTCCTGCAAAAGGAAAGACACAATTTGACAATTTTGCAGATAGACATGCTGCTGGACCTTGATGATGTATGAACTTCCTTGTCGCTTTGTTATTAGAACTGTTTGAAGCAACACCTGAAGCATACGCTCCACTTGGTTGCATAATCCACATTAGTGACACAAGAATTAAAGATGGGGTACCGTGAGCAAAAGCCTGAGAATAGTTGTTTTCTGTGTTTTTTAGTGGATACCCTTTTGATTATATGTTTTGCTTCTTGTGGTAGTATTGTTTGTGATGATCCACTACCACCAGCACCTCCACCACCATTTGTCGTATTGACCCTGTTACACTCTGTACAACAATTGACACCCTTTTAGGTGTTCTTTCAGATTTATGATACCTTCTTTTACTTTTGCACGTGCAGACCTCACTCCTAACATGTTCTTACCCCCCCTTGGTCCTACAAAAGATAAAACTCTTTATAGCTACCAGCAGTAGCAGCTACTTCTTAATGCAAAGATGAAATACTTTTTATTCCCAATAGTTTTTTCTCTCTTCGATTTTTTGGCCCTTCGTTAGTTTTTCTGTGATAACTATTCCATATTTCGTAACGGGGTTTTTGTTTCGAGTGAAAATGATGACGAACCCTTTTTTTGGGTTAGTTTATATGATGGGTACAGAGAAAAGACAATATGATATTCTGGCTAGCTAGGTACAGTGCTTCATCAACATAAAGATAAGGACGCGGCGATATGATAGACAATTAACTGTAATTTGTTTTGTAGTACGGACGTATGTTTAATTCGCATGATATTGTAATGATTCAAAGCTAAGAGCATGTAAAGCTGTTAATTATTTGATAATTGATACATACGATATGCTTCTAAACTCATACATCTCCAATGGAGCACCAAAGATCATAGAAATCTAAAGTAAAAAGAAGGCACATATATATATAGAGAGAGTAATATGTTTGTGTATAATAGTGGAGAATAGCCTCATTCATGAATCATGTCTGCAGGAGTGATTAATTGGTTTGAGGGACCAGGTTTGTTGCAGGGAAGGTCCTCCAATTCCTCCATGGTGCAAGCAAAGGAGGTTCCAATTTGCATGTCTGCTAGCATTTGGCGAAGATCAGAAGCTTCTTCCTTGAGGCGTGTATTCTCTTGGAGGACTCTGTCATGGGAGTCGGACATATGGTTGAGTTTGTCAATCAGGTTGTGGTTCTCAGTTCTGAGCCTAACAACCTGTGACCACAGTTCATCCAAGTGCTTTTGCTTTCTCATCCTTGATCTGCGGGCGGATTCTCGGTTGGATATCATTCTCCTGTGCTTCCTTTCGTCGATGATGTTAAACTGAATTTCATCAGCTTCATCAGAGGTTGAGTTGCTGCTGAGGCATGAGTGAGGAGCAACAAATTCAAGGCCTGAAGGAGGGAAGTGGCAGTTTGGAAAGTTGCTTAGGAGGGTGTTCAGATGGAGGTTTGGGATGTCATTCTGCAGAAGGCCAAAGTTGGGTGGAACTAGGAATGGATTTTCAGGTGCTAGATAGTTGACTCCTCTTATCTCACTAGGAACCATGGTTGCAAGTTTGGAACTAATTTTCAAGATTATTCTTTATCGGTGTGGTTGTTGTAAGGTGTATTGAGAGTCTGAGATGATATTGGAACTGGGGAAGGTTGTGTTAGGATTGAGCTGAATTTATAGAAGATGATGGCTAGAAAAGTGGGGTCAGTTTGGGCAGAGAGGTACTACAACAGCTTACATGGGCAGAAATTCAACAATAATTGGGAAGTGCTCCTAATGTGTATGCATGTGGTATGAGATATACATCCAGGGGAAGACCACTTTTTATCATATAAGTGGCTGTGCAAAGTCCATGTCATAAAGTTGTTGGGTTATATGTATGTGGCTATGCGTATTAATGTTACTTCTATCTAATCTATGACTCTTTACATGTTCTTGTTACTCACTGGTAATATGATGTAAATGTGTAATGGAAATTTAAGACTTGAAACTTTTGGCAAATAATACTCATTGATAATCTCCACAAGGCTTGTGTACATATTTAACCAGTGTTCCAAACCACTCCAGTCAGTTTATGGTCATTGTAATCTGCAATCAAGTTACTAAATCGCATTTGTGGCGATGGTTGACAAATGAAACTGATGAAATTGCAATTATGATCATAAAAACATAAAAAATTTATTACGGTCCATTAAACTGTTTCATGAAACCCTGTTTATAATCACTGTTTGATGTGTTTTTAGTGGTCATCATAGTCCAAATGTTGCAGCCGCATCATGTAATGTGATTTCTAATTTAAATCTTTTTAGCACATTACAACAATGCCAAAATCAATTTCAAAGAACTTTTCTTGAGGACCCTACCCAATTTTGAAGCAATTTCGAAACCTATGAACTCTTACACCCAATAATTTATTTTCATACATGACGCAATAAAGGCTAACTTAAAAGATATAATTATGATGACTCATGAGCTACTAACATATATGGATTGGATGGACTATGCTGGAGCAATTGAGAGTTCTCAGCAAATAAACTTCTTGCACATAAATTCCAACCATTCATGATGTAAACCGTTCTATTAACCACACAAGGCAAATAAAATTACATAGACTGAGTGTGTGCAGTTCTAATCAAAATGATAAACTATAAACAATTAGGGCCATAGCTTTTGGAATCCATTACTGATATAATAAAATGACTTGTGTTCAGTATGCTTTTCCTTTTCTATCTCACTTTTGAGTTTTGATCCTTTACGTTAAGTTTCTCCAAATTGATTGGATGGGAACTGAATAGCACTATGTGCATGAGATTAGAAGCAGTTTATGAGATTACAGATGTCTCAAGAACACTGTAGTAACCATCACATTTCAAGAGGGTCTTCATCGCTTCATGCTCACTCAACACCTTGTTTGTGATCACAACATATCAGGAGCTGCCATGTCTATTTCCTTCTCTAAAATAGTACTTTACAACTTTTTATGCTTCCCTGTAGTTGCCTAAAATACCTTATTAATCCTATCTCGTTCAAGGCAACAAAAAGTGGCTGCCACTTTTTAACACATTTGCGTAATATATATAGTTCTTGATAACAGGTTTAGTTATTTTGGTAATTTGTCTCTCTATTATGGCCCACATGCATGATACGAGAAAGAAAATAAAATATGCCCCAAAAGATTAGATCTAAAAAGTTTAGGCAAATCTAAGAGGCTTGGCTGCAAGTTGCAAATGCAAACGTTACTGTTTTATGCTTTAAATGTCCTATCCCTCAATGCTCTTGTTAATTTTCTTGGACAGAAATGGTTATATTTCTGCATTTTACCTATATAACTTATTAGGCGATTCCGCACTATCGAACGTTTCCCTTCATTCTAAACTAATCTGATAAGGGTGAAGTACAAGATAGTTGGTATGAGAAAAAGAAAAACAAAAAGTCAGATAGTGGTGAAGTACAATTAAAGAACATTCCAAATAAACATCTCTGAAAGGGTAGTAGTAGTATGTGTTGGAATTTATGTGGAAGATCCTTGTAAGACCGTTGTACTTTATAAATTCCTTGTAAAGGGCATGTCATAGTGCTTTACCATTATATATGTAAATTAAGGGGCACGACTTTTAAGAATTCAAAACCAAAAGCCAAATATGATGTTTCTCCTAGTTAAGGCTGGATTTCTTGGTTAGTTAAGAAATTTTGTTCCTTCTATTTGCAGATAAAAAATGTATTTGGAAGAATCTATTAATGTCCACCAGAAAAAACACTGATTGTTGGATGCAATTTAATAGTGAAACCCTGTATATATCCTAATACTACGTGAGAGAACTTATCTTTTGTGAAAGAATCATGATTACAGAAACATTAATTTAGTAGTTGCAAGCTCTAGTCCATTATGATGCAGGAAATGGATTAAAATATATATTGAGAATAAAATAGATGATCTAAAGAGTTAGGTAAGAATTTTCATTATTCCTCCCACTCTGCATTGCTAAAGCTTCAAAGAGCTATAATCAAATGACAAGTAACTACCATTAGCATTTATTTCAAGGTGGCACTCTTATAGTTAATGAATCCTATTTAAAAGTGAACGCATCATAAACAATTATCATATATACAAATGAAATTTGATTTAAGAATATGAAGAGAAGCTAAAATAAGATATAGTATTGTATAAAATGTTGAATGTACTTCATGGGGGTCATAATTTTCCATAGTTGAAAAGAATGACCCAAAAGCTTGGAGAGCAATACCTATAGCATGAGATGAGGATTTTGAGTACATTATTGACCTCTCTTGTATGGGTTATGTCCTTTTGAGGCACGGGGGGGTGTTAATGTTTAGCTAAACACAGTGCACACCATTTCCATGAAAATTGGTGGCCTACAAATGCTCATCTCTGCATGGGCAAAAGAATCAGGGGAAGAAAAAGTTGGAGTGAACATGATGGCACTGTTAAGATGTCTACACATTTGGCCAATTTCAGTGGTTGCATCGTATTCTTGTAGGGTGTACGGAATTGTCTTGTCTCCCTTCTAATACCAATTTTTATAATATCATTTTTTTTTTGTAAGAAATACATGTGTTATTAATTAGGTACTATTTAGAATATGTTTAAAAAAGTAAAATAAAGAAATACACATAATTTACTAAGGCAGTATTGTTAAGATTTTGGACTGTATGGCTAGAAGGTCTATTAAGTTCATAGATGGTTTATGAACCATTAGACAGTCTCATGACCAAAAGTCATATATGTGTTGAGTGAGTTGATGAAACAACACTTATAAGATAATCTCATAATATGAGTGTTTATATGTTTTGATGATAACAAACACTATAAGATGTATTGTGATATGACAAAACTCATTTATGTGTAGTACAAGATCAGACAAAAACAAAAGAAAAAGTGAGCAAGACTCACTAGATATCAAGAGAAAATGTCGTTAGACAAAACAATATACACATTGATCAGACGATCCAATCTTCATGTTCACTCTTGAAACAAATAATATAGTCAAAAAGACATGGAAAAGAAATACCGTTGTGCAGGAAAGAGCATCAGATGTAACAACATCACATAAGACGAAACACTCATCAAACAAAGACATATTAGACAAAGCTCATAGACAAAACGCATAAGATGAAGGATCAAACAATGGAGTTGAGAATGGTCACATTAGATGATCCAAATGTTGGTGAACACTTTAGAAGCTTACATCAGACAAAACCTCTTGAGCAACAACAAAGCATATGCATAGGCTCAGTAGCATCAAACACATGTTGAAACTTATACACATCAAATGATACAAGCATCGTCCAAGCGTCAGAAGGGCAAATGAATTTGCCTGCACTTAGCGAATCACAAATCTCCTTGAACCCCCACGATTCCTATTTCTAAAATCTATAAATAGGGACCTTGGGGAAACGTTCAAAGCATCAAGAGGCATCACGAGGCATTGAGACACTTAGGTTAGAAGGATCAAGTAAGATGCGAAAAAAAGATTTAGATAGAGAGATTTTGCTAGTTTGGACTCAGAGAGTATAAAAATTCAGAATCCAATCAGGCTACAAGGTCAAAATCTTAAAATAAGTGAAGGTCAGTCTCGGGAGAAAGGAATCTTGAAATAAAGCCGGTAACAACATTCAAGGATCCATGTTTGTTGTGTTTAGCTTCTCATCATAAGCTTTATTGTAAGATTTTATTATGAGTTGCTAAATCTATATTGTTGGGATTGGAAGACAATGTATTATTTCTAGAATTATTGCTGTTTATAAATGCATGTTTCAATGCTCAATAGTAGTGTGCTTAATGTTCAATGGTGAGGATTGACCATTGATTGTCCATAGGGTACAAATGAGACTGAAAGGTGAATTTATGTTACTTAACCTTATTCAGCCAACTATAGGATTTAATGGTCGCAGAGCACATAGCTGAGATATGGTGAATTGTTTCATATTAATGCAAATATAAGTCATAACAATGGCTTATTGCTCTAGATAACCTTGAACGAGGAATCAACTTGGTTTGACCAAAACAAGAACAAAGATTTTGAATAAAATATTGCTTTTATAAATAACAATAACAAAGGAGATTCGCAATATTATTCCAATTCCAACACATGTACTATATTGTTAATTCCTTGCTTCAATGATTTGTCTAACACTTTACCTCTCGATCTAAATATATATTAATGTTATTATTATTATAGTTATTATCTATAAATATTATATGCAAATCATCTCAAAATCTTCATTGTAAAAGATAATCATACTTTGATATCACTAATTTTCTGTGGATACAATAATCCTCAGTTGTACTATAGTTGACTTAGTTTGTTTGCTAAGTAAAATAGTGGGGATTTGACTAAACTAAAATAGATTTATCCTAGCCCACCACTGATATCTCTAAAGCTATCTCTTGTGAAAAATCTCCAAATCGCTACTGCTTTAAGTGGGATAGTGTTTATCATGACAATGGTATTGTGGAACAACTCTTATATATAGACAAGTACTCAAATAAACTTGTTAGAAGAAACTGGATTATAAAAAGCTATGCACAAAAGGAAAGATTTGGGAGCAAGTTCACATAAAGTGTCTTTTACCCAAGATTGGGTTAAAGTACCATATAACTAAATACAAAAAGTTTGTGTTATATCATCTCCACCCTTCAATCTTCCCCACTTGTTGTATCTCAACTTTTTGAAGATGTTGAAGAAGGTTGGTGATGCATCTTCATTTGTAGATTTTATTTTTCATTGTTTTGATTTGAATATCTTCTATAGAAAATTAGTGATATTGTGGAAGCATGAAGAATTGTAGAAATTTTGAAAGAAATGAAAATTATGAGATGAATCTAAGAGAGGTTCCACCAACACTTAGTTAGGCCAACACTACCGGGGAAAGTCTACAAATTTGCCTAGAAAGAAGACAACTCTAGACAGAACTTTGAACAACTAAAAGTGTCTTTTTCAAGTGTTTATCACTCTTCCTTTTGAACTTTCACTTGTTTGTTCTATAAAGAATGGTCATCCTTAGCTTGATTTTTTTTCTTCTCCAAGATGCTACCTAGCAATGTTAGTTAACATTTTTCAAAGATCACGCTAAGAAATAATTTCCATCGCAAGAGGTCAATAAAATTCAAAATCAAGAAAACTCAAAATTAAGAAAGTTAAACTCAAGAGATTATAGAATAGACAAACTTAAAGATTTTTTAAAGACTCAAAATCAAGAAATTAAAAGTTCATGAGAAGGTAAACGCTAAAAAAAATTACCTAAGATTTGTTCTAGAATGGATTAAAAAAACAAAAGTAAAGAATGAAAACATGGTCTAAATTTCCCAATGAAGCACAATCACCAAAAGAAAATGGGTGTTTCATTCTGCACCCCTACATTTTTCTTCCTGCACTCCTAACTTTTTTAAATAACCAAATTACCCTTGATTGTTTTCGGTGATTCCGAAATAGGAGTTGAAGTAAGAAAAAAATATTTTCGGAATAGAAAATTAGAAAGAAAAAAAATCCATTCCTGAATATCCATTCCAGAACACATTTTTTGACTTTTAGAATGGAAAATCTAAAATTCAAAAAATTTGTTTTGGAAAGGGTATTCCAAAAGGGTTACAAACGATTTTTTTGGGGTAATGGACTACCCTTTTTTGGAATAAAGGAAAGGAATCTCATCGCCGCTTCTTGCTACTACTTGCTCTCAACAGTGTCCATGAAAATGCAGAGAAGAAAGAAGGAGGGTGGTTTGTGCTGGCTTTGGGATTTTTAAAAACTCCAGGTCAATTTTGTAAATTCACATGAATGTAGGGGTGCAGGAAGAAAAATGTAAAGGCGCAGGAAGAAACATCCATGAGAAAAAGCTGCAACACTAGTCCAATGTTTCTCCAAATATTTAACAGTTGTTTATTCCGTCATTTCTACATCCTGCACCCTTACATTTTTCAAAATATCAAAATTATCCTTGATAGTTTTGGGTGATTTTGGAATAGGGAGTATTCTGAAAGCAAAAAGTATTTCCAAAATATGAAATCCAAAAGGGAAAAAAATCCATTTTGAAATACCCTTTCCGAAACACATTTTTGACTCCAGAATAGTAAATCCAAAATTCATAAAATATATTTTGGAAATGATACTCTAAAATGATTATGGATTATCCTTTTCAGGAACAGGTTACGGAATGCTCTTTCCATAATGTAATATGCATGTACTCCTCCCTTTAATTATAGATTTTTTATTTCCACAAATATTACTATTATAAATTCCAAAATAAAAAAAAAGAGACTTACCTTATTCTTTGGCGAATCACGCTTCCAAAAACATCCAATTATTATCAAATTGTCATTGGAAACCATACAGGTCCACTAAAAACGCACCAAAATCATAAATAAAGGGAAGAAATCTTATCGTCGTTGCTTGCTCTCAACAGTGTCCATAAAAATACAGAGAATAAAGGAGGGTGGTCGATGCTGGCTTTGGGATTTTTAAAAACTCCGAGGTTATAAATTCGTATGAATGTGGGGTGCATGAAGAAAAAGGTAAGGGTGCAGAAAGTAACACCCATATTTAATTTGTGTAGCCCAAAAGGAAGCAAGTCACCGTCTAGCCCGTCTGGCCCAAATATGCGTGGCCCAGTTTCAAAAACTGCTGCAGCCAAATTGGAATGGCATCATGGACCCCACCAAGGTGTAGATTTTCACATGCAAAAAATTGGTTTCAGCACTTTTAATAAAAAATCAGCTAATGTTAAAAAATTTAGCTCCCAGTGCCATACTGATTTTAATTTGTCTGACTCCAAGTTCTTGGTGCCCACAATTAATTAATTCAGCACTTCCTAGCTTCACAAACACTTTCAAAGGATGTGCTGGTGCGTCAATCAAATTCCAGCACCAATTCAACCAATTATGAGCCAAACTTTTATTCAATTAAGCATTTCACCTCACAAATATTAGCTTCCAAAGAAAAATTGTTCAGTACCGCTTGGAAAAACTGTACCAAGACTTTCACCGAGAAAAGCACCAAGATTTTACCAAAAATTCAATGAATTAAATTTTAATTCAATTATAAATTCTGGAAGAGATGAAAAACATCAGATGAATCTAAGATTCTGTTTGGATTGAGAAGTGGAAGTGTAAAAATTTGAGGGATTGAATGTGCCGGAATTTGAGAGAAAAAGTGAAGAAAATTAGTTTGTTTAGATTGGAGTATGTTAGAGTGGATTTGTGGGCAAAGTTTTGTGAGAGTATTTTTATTTTTTTAAAGGTCTAAAATGTAAGATTACAAATTCATATTGTCTTTATAAAAAATAGAATAACCGAATACTAGGTATTTTTTTTTTTTTTTTTTAAAAATTAGATATATTAAAAATAATTGTTTTATTTTTTTTTATAATTTAATAATTATTTTTTTAAA
>Ga0123342_1007852_pt1 | contig 13843 bp, 10 predicted proteins | sample Turbeawhitnodule_FD_89960 | JGI IMG/M metagenome (GOLD analysis project Ga0123342, IMG submission 89960) | Root nodule microbial communities of legume samples collected from Mexico - Turtle bean Mexico white nodule | ecosystem: Host-associated > Plants > Roots > Nodule | place: Mexico: Nepantla...
GTTCATTTGTGTGTGAAACTGTTTGATTTTTTTCGTGGGTCAATACTCATCCGTTTGACTTGAAATTTGACGCATTTTGTCCCAAATTCTGTGGAGATTCTTACACGGAATTTCAGGAAAAAACTATTTCGGGAGAATTTTTCAAAATTTTGTGCAAACCAAGGCTATTCTACCAAAACTTGTAAAATTTCGCTCTACTTTATGAAATTTTATTCCATGCCCATATTGCGCGGAAAAAATTCAGACAAGTACTTTCTCATGTTGTTTGCACCCATGTAAGGAGGCACGTCCATAAACAAATCACAAAAAGAAGATACGGTGGAGAAAAGCCAGGAAGTTTTTTTTCTTCAGAAAACCAGGTTTGTTCACTCTCGGTCTAGGACTTACTGCGCCTTACTCCTTGGGTATTTTGGTTGGAAATTTGTACCAGACGTTCGTCACTATTTCTACTGCGTTTTGGATGAGATTTGAGCCCCAGATTCGTTCGACCAGATTGGCAATAAAATTTTTTAGTCATCACTACAAGGACCGAAAGGAAGGTTCGTTTGTGTGTGAAACTGTCTGATTTTTTTCGTGGGTGAATACTCATCCGTTTGATGTGAAATTTGTCACGTTTTGTCCCAAATATAGTGGAGATTCTTACGTGGAATTTCAAAAAAAAACTATTTCGGGATTTTTTTTTTGAAATTTTGTGCAAACCATGTCTATCCTTTAACAAAACATGTCAAATTTTGTCCTACTTTCTGAAATGTTATTCTGGGTCCGTATTGCGCTGAAAATATTCAGACAAGTACTTTCATATGTTGCTTGCACCCAGGTAACGAGGCTTTCCATAAACAAATCACAAAAAGAAGATACGGTGGAGAAAAGCCAGGACGTTTTGTTTTCGGAAAACCAGTTTTGTTCACTCTCAGTTTGGGACTTACTACGCCTTACACCATGGGTATTTTGGTCTGAAATTTTTACTAAACGTTCGTCACTGTGTCTACTGAGTTTTGGATGAGATTTGAGCCCAAGATTCGTCTCATAAGATTGGCAATAAATTTTTTATTCATCACTGCGAGGACCGAAAGGAACGTTCGTTTGTGTGTGCAACCTTTTGATTTTTTTCGTGGGTGAAAACTCATCTGTTTGACCTGAAATTTGTCGCGTTTTGTCCCAAATTTAATTGAGATTCTTACGTGGAATTTCTGGAAAAACTATTTCGGGAGAATTTTTCAGAAATTTTGTTCAAGGCAAGGCTATCCTCTACCACAACTTGTGTCATTTCGCCCTACTTTCTGAAATTTTATTCTGGATCCGTATTGCGCTGAAAAAATTCAGACAAGTACTTTCATATGTTGCTTGCACCCAGGTAAGGAGGCACGTCCATAAACAAATCACGCAAAGAAGATACGGGGGAGAAAAGTCAGGACGTTTTGTTTTTGGAAAACCAGTTTTGTTGACTCTTAGTCTGGGCCTTACTACGCCTTACACCTTTGGTATTTTGGTCTGAAATTTTTACCAGATGTTCGTCATTGTGTCTACTGAGTTTTGGCTGAGATTTGAGCCCATGATTCATCCCAGAAGATTGGCAATAAATTTTTTATTCATCACTGCCACAACCGAAAGGAAGGTTCGTTTGTGTGTACAACCTTTTGATTTTTTTCGTGGGTGAAAACTCATCTGTTTGACCTGAAATTTGTCGCGTTTTGTCCCAAATTTAGTGGAGATTCTTACGTCGAATTTCAGGAAAAAACTATCTCGGGAGAATTTTTCAGAAATTTTGTGCAAACCAAGGCTATCATCTACCAAAAGTTGTGAAATTTCGCCCTACTTTCTGAAATTTTATTCTGGGTTCGTAGTGCGCTAAGAAAATTCAGAAAAGTACTTTAATATGTTTTTAGCACCCAGGTAAAGAGGCACGTCCATAAACAAATCACAAAAAGAAGATACGGGGGAGAAAAGCCAGGACGTTTTGTTTTTGCAAAACCAGTTATCTTCACTCTTGGTCTGGGACTTACTACGCCTTACTCCTTGGTTATTTTGGTCTGAAATTTTTACCAGACGTTCGTCACTGTGTTTACTGAGTTTTGGCTGAGATTTGAGACCCAGATTCGTTCCACAAGATTGACAATAAATTTTTTATTCATCACTGCCAGGGCCAAAAGGAAGCTTAGTTTGTGTGTGAAACCTTTTGACTTTTTTCGTGGGTGAATACTCATCTGTTTGACCTGAAATTTATCGCGTTTTCTTCCAAATTCAATTGAGATTCTTACGTGAAATTTCAGAAAAAAACTATTTCGGGAGAATTTTTGAAAAAGTTTGTGCAAACCAAGGCTATCCTCTACCAAAACTGGTTAAATGTCGCCGTACTTTATGAAATTTTATTTTGGTCCGTATTGCGTTGAAAATATTCAGACAAGTACTTTCTTATGTTGTTTGCACCCAGGTAAGGAGGCACGTCCATAAACAAATCACAGAAAGAACATACGGGGGAGAAAAGCCAGAACGTTTTGTTTTCGGAAAACCAGTTTTGTTCACTCTCGGTCTGGGACTTACTACACCTTACTCCTTGGATATTTTGGTCTGAAATTCTTGCCAGATGATCGTAACTGTGTGTACTGAGTTTTGGCTGAGATTTGAGCCCTAGATTCGTCCCACAAGATTGACAATAAATTTTTTATTCATCACTGCCAGAGCCGAAAGGAAGGTTTCTTGGTGTGTGAAACTGTTTCATTTTTTTCGTGGTTGAATACTCATCTTTTTGACCTAAAATTTGTCGCGTTTTGTCCCAAATTCAGTGGAGATTCTTACGTGCAATTTCAGGAAAAAACTGTTTCGGGAGAATATTTCAAAAATTTTGTGCAAACCAAGGCTATCCTCTACCAAAACATGTGAAATTTCGCCCTACTTTCTGAAATTTTATTCTGGGTCCGTATTGCGCTGAAAAATTCAGACAAGTACTTTCATATGTTGTTTGCAACCAGGTAAGGAGGCACGTCCATAAACAAATCACAAAAAGATTGGATCATACTGTTCTTATTTTCTGGAAAATCAGTTTGGATCTGTTAAAGAGATATTTGAAATGTTAATTACAACTGTGTCTACTGAGTTTTGGCTGAGATTTGAGCCCAAGATTCGTCCCACAAGATTGACAATAATGTTTTATTCATCACTACCAGAGCCGAAAGGAAGCTTCGTTTGTGTGTCAAACTGTTTGACATTTTTCGTGGGTGAATACTCATCCGTTAGACCTGAAATTTGTCGCGTTTTGTCCCAAATTCAGTGGAGATTCTTACTTGGAATTTCAGGAAAAAAACTATTTTGGGAGAAACTTTCAGAAACTTTGTGCAAACCAAGGCTATCCTCTAACAAAACTTGTGAAATTTCGCCTAACTTTCTGAAATTTTATTCTTGGTCCGTATTGCGCTGAAAAAATTCAGACAAGTGCTTTCATATGTTGTTGCACCCAGGTAAGGAGGCACGTCCATAAACAAATCACAAAAAGAAGATACGGGGGAGAAAAGCCAAACGTATTTTTTTCGGAAAACCAGTTTTGTTCACTATCGGTCTAAGACTTACTACGCCTTACTCCTTGGGTATTTTGATTTGAAATTTTAACCAGACGTTCGTTACTGTGTCTCCTGAATTTTCGTTGAGATTTGAGCCCCAGATTCGTCCTACAAGGGAATAAATTTTGTATTCATCACTGCCAGGGCCGAAAGGAAGGTTCGTTTGTGTGTGAAATTGTTTGATTTTTTTATGGGTGAATACTTATCCGTTTGACCTAAAATTTGTCACGTTTTGCCCCAAATTTTGTGGAGATTCTTACGTAGAATTTCTGGAAAAATCTATTTCGGGAGAATTTTTCAGAAATTTTGTGCAAACCAAGGCTATCCTCTACCAAAACTTGTGAAATTTGACCCTACTTTCTGAAATTTTATTCTGGGTCCGTATTGCACTGAAAAAATTCAGTCACGTACTTTCATATGCTGTTTTCACCCAGGTAAGGAGGCACTTCCATCAACAAATAACAAAAACAAGATAGGGGGGAGAAAAGCCAGGACGTTTTGTTTTCGAAAAACCAGTTTTGTTCACTATCGGTCTGGGACTTACTACGCCTTACTCCTTGGGTATTTTGTTCTGAAATTTTTACCAGACGTTCGTCACTGTGTCTACTGAGTTTTGGCTGAGGTTTGAGACCCAGATTCGTCGTACAATATTGGAAATAAATTTTTTATTTATCACTGGCAGGGCCAAAAGGAAGGTTCGTTTGTGTGTGAAACTGTTTGATTTTTTTCGTGGGTCAATACTCATCCGTTTGACGTGAAATTTGTCGCGTTTTGTCGCAAATTAAGTGGAGATTCTTTCGTGGAATTTCAGGAAAAAACTATTTCGGGAGAATTTTTCAGAAATTTTGTGCAAACCAAGGCTATCCTCTACCAAAACTTGTGAAATTTCGCCCTACTTTCTGAAATTTTATTCTGGATTCGTATTGCGCTGAAAAAATTCAAACAAGTACTTTCATATGTTGTTTTCACCCAGGTAAGGAGGAAGGTGCATAAACAAATCACAAAAAGAAGATACGGGGAGAAAAGCCAGGACGTTTTGTTTTCGGAAAACCAGTTTTATTCACTCTCGGTCTGGGACTTACTATGCCTTACTCCTTGTGTATTTTGGTCTGAAATTTTTACCAGACGTTTGTCACTGTGTCTACTGAGTTTTGGCTGAGATTTGATCCACAGATTCGTCCAACAAGATTGGCAATAAATTATTTATTCATCACTGTTGGGCCGAAAGGAAGGTTCCATTTTGTCTGAAACTGTTTGATTTTTTTCGTGGGTGAATACTCATCCATTTTACCTGAAATTTGTCGCGTTTTGTCCCAAATTCAGTGGAGATTCTAACATGGACTTACAGGACGAAACTATTTCGGAATAATTTTTCAGAAATTTTGTGCAAACCAAGGCTATCCTCTACCAAAACTTGTGAAATTTCGCCCTACTTTGTGAAATTTTATTCTGGGTCCGTATTGCTTTGAAAAAATTCAGACAAGAGCTTTCATATGTTGTTGCACCCAGGTAAGGAGGCACGTCCATAAACAAATCACAAAAAGAAGATACGGGGAGAAAAGCCAGGACATTTTGTTTTCGGAAAACCAGCTTTGTTAACTCTCGGTCTGCGACTTAATACGCCTTACTCCTTTGGTATTTTGGTATGAAATTTTTACCAGACGTTTGTCACTATGTCTACTGACTTTTGGCTAAGATTTGAGCCCCAAATTCGTCCCACAAGATTGGCAATAAATTTTTTATTCATCACTGCCTGGGCCGAAAGGAAGATTCGTTTGGGTCTGAAATTGCTTGATGTTTTTCGTGGTTGAATACTCATCCGTTTGACCTAAAATTTGTCATGTTTTGTCTCAAAATTCAGTGGAGATTCTTACATAGAATTTTAGGAAAAAACTATTTCGGGAGAATTTTTCAGAAATTTTTTGCAAACCAAGTCTATCCTCTACCAAAACTTGTGAAATTTCGCCCTATTTTGTGAAATTTTATTTTGGGTCCGTATTGCGCTGAAAATATAAAGACAAGTACTTTCATATGTTGTTTGCACCCGGGTAAGGAGACACATCCATAAACAAATCACAAAAAGTAGATACGGGGCAGAAAAGTCAGGACGTTTTGTTTTCGAAAAACCAGTTTTTTTCAGTCTCGGTCTGGGACTTACTACGCCTTACTTCTTTGGTATTTTGGTATGAAATTTTTACCATACGTTCGTCACTGTGTCTACTGAGTTTTGGCTGAGATTTGAGCCCCAGATTCATCCCACAAGATTCGAAATAAATTTTTTATTCATCATTGGCAAGGGCAAAAGGAAGGTTCGTTTGTGTGTGAAACTGTTTTGGTTTTTTCGTTTGTGAATACTCATCCGTTTGACCTGAAATTTGTCGCATTTTGTCCCAAATTCAGTGGAGATTCTTACGTGGAATTTCTAGAAAAAATTATTTCGGGAGAATTTTTCAGAAATTTTGTGCAAACCAAGGCTGTCCTCTACCAAAACTTGTGAAATTTCGCCCTACTTTCTGAAATTTTATTCTGGGTCCGTTTTGCGCTGAAAAAATACAAACAAGTACTTTCATATGTTGTTTCCACCAAGGTAAGGAGGCACTTCCATAAACAAATCACAAAAAGAAGATACGGGGAGAGAAGCCAGGATGTTTTGTTTTCGGAAAACCAGTTTTATTCACTCTCGGTCTGGGACTTACTACGCCTTACGCCTTGGGTATTTTGGTTCGAATTTTTTACCACACGTTTGTCAGTATGTCTACGGAGTTTTGGCTGAGATTTGAGCCCCAATATCATCCCACAAAATTGAAAATAAATTATTTATTCATCACTGCCAGGGCCGATAGGAAGGTTCGATTTTGTCTTAAACTGTTTGATTTTTTTCGTGGGTGAATACTCATCCATTTGACCTGAAATTTGTCGCATTTTGTCCCAAATTCAGTGTAGATTCTTACGTGCAATTTCATGGAGAAACTATTTCGGGAGAATTTTTTCAGAAATTTTGTGCAAACCAAGGCTATCCTCTACCAAAACTTGTGAAATTTCGCCCTACTTTCTGAAATTTTATTCTGAGTTCGTATTGCGCTGAAAAAATTCAAACAAGTACTTTCATATGTTGTTTGCCTCCAGATAAGGAGGCACGTCCATAAACAAATCACAAAAAGAAGATACGGGGGAGAAGACCCATGTTTTGATGATAAGAGCACTTCTTGGTCGAGTCAGCTGATGGATGACTAGTTGGTGGAGGCGAAAGTTGTACCAACCCGAGGTTGCACGCTTCGTGCAAAATCACGTCCCGACTTGTATTCAAAGGAGTTTAATCTTCAAATCTCTTGGTTAGCTTTTTTGAATTATTTTTCCGAAGTGGCAACTTTCGAGGTTTTCATTATTTTCCTTCTTGTATCAAAATTTTCCTCAATGTTGATGTATCGGGCAACTCGGCTACGAAGTTCATCCATGTTGGTGGGAGAATTTGCGTAAAGGGTGTCTAAGAACTTCCCTAAATGAAATCCTATCTGCAGGGCGTGCATGGCTACAACCGAATGGAGGTCAAGAATGTTTGATGTTGCTTTTGAAAATTGTGCCATATATTGTCGCATGCTTTCTTTGTCACCTTGCACCACATTGTGCAACAAAGTGAACATCGCAACTATTGGTTTGCAATCATCAAATATGGGTAAAAACTGTGCACATTGTGTGTTAAAGGAGTCAATGGAATTTCTGGGCTAGGAATAGTACTATTCCAAGACCAGCTTCACCAACGTGGTTGGAAAGAGTATGCAATGTACGACCATGTTCCCTGAGAACAGGTTCACCTAGGTCATGCATGCTTTGATATGAGCATCGGGGTCTGAAGTCCCATTGTATTTTTAAAAGCTCGCCTATTTCCATTTTTGGGGTAGCTGAACACTCATGACCTCAGAGGTAAAAGGGTGGAAACCTTTTAGATTGGCTTTCATCGTTTAATTGAGAGGATGATTCGGTACTTCCTTGAATGGTATCTACTCATGTCCCCAAGTTTCCCTCCACGGTGATCTTGGAGTCAGAGCATAACGAGTCTCCCTCCATGATGATCTTGGAGTTAAAGCATAACAAATCTCCCTCTAGGATGAACTTGGAGTATATGTGTAAGGAGAAATATGTTCTTACTAAATAGATGGCTCAAGCGATAACTGTTGGGACTTTGTTGCATACTGGGTAGGATTCTTACCAGTCCGAGTATGATCCTTATTTCTTGCCATCAATTGATCTTGTAAAGCTTATATCTTAGCTTGGTTTTTTTCAGCTTCCACCCTGTGTTGCTCTTTCAGGGATGCTATATCCCTTTCAATCTTATCTTACATTTGTTCAAGGACTTTCTCCATTTCCTTTTGCATGTTTTCCTCGTTCTTTCGGAGGATAGCATCAAGCTGGGTGGTCATGTTGTTTTGTGAAGAACTTATGTTTTTAAGGTGCGTCTACTTGTTATGGTGGTCCTAGGGAAAAATTTTACCAGGGTCCCACGATGGGCACCAAAAGTTCCTACCGGAAATGAACTTGGAGGGTACCTCAGTGAGGACTACGTGTTCCTCAGAGAACGAGCTTTTAGTTGGTCTTAAATGAAAGAGGGAGGTCCACCTAAAAAAGACTATCCAATGCTCAAGTTAGTAGAAGCACAAAGATGATGATAAGTTCTTAACAATACGAAAGTTAAGAGTATAGAATATAGTTAGTGTCTTCCTTTACTGAGAAAGTCATCACCTATTTATAAGTTTGGTTGGACTTAGACCATTAAGAAAATCATTGAATAGTTATTAGGACGAAGCCATGAAGCCCCAATTCTAGGAGATTTTAATGCCATAGCAGGGGGTTCTCTGGCGAAGGATCGTCAACATCTAGCCGAAAACGTTACTTCATAGCCGTGATAACCTTGGAAACTCAAGAACCCAAGCAACTCTTGATTCCTTTTCTCTGCTTTACAACCAGAGATTCTGAGGATGTTTTTCCTCATGAAGATGACCTTGTGGTGCTATCGGTTATCACTATGGGACAAAATGTGCATCGAGTCCTGATTAATCAGGAAAGTTCAGTTGACATCATGTTTTGGGATACTTATTTGGGCCTATAAATTTTCCCCGACCAACTCAAGCTCTTTGATGGCTGTCTTGTTACCTTCAGAGCGACAAAGTGGAAGTTCGAGGGTATGTCAAGCGGAGGACAACCTTTTTGGATGAGAATGCAACAAACACCATAATGATCAAGTACATTGTGGTGAAAGCCCCTTCTTCTTACAATCTGCTCCTGGGACGACCATCATTGAACAGGCAAGGCGCAGTGGTTTCCACTTTGCATATGAAGTTGAAACTGCCCTCGCCCGAAGGCAAAGTAATAACCATGAGGGTGGATCCAAAGGTAGCTTGCAAATGTTACAAGAATAGTTTGAGGAGCAGAAAAGGTACGTACACGATTAGAACTCGCTTAGGGAGACCAGATGTAGACATTGAGCATCCCCAATTTGAGGAAAGACGTCCCGAGCCCCCAGGAGAAGAGTTAGAGGAAAAGATCAAGGAGATTATTTCAAAGAACATGAATGCATTCGCATAGTCGTCTGCTGACGTGTCTAGCATAGACCTAGACTTCTTATGTCATCATCTTACAATGGACGAGAACATAAAGCCTATTTTACAAAGATGAAGAAAATTCAATGAAGAAAAGCGCTTGGATATAAAGGATGAGACTCAAAAGCTCCTTACAACTGCTCACGTTGAGGGAAATTCAATATCTCAAATGGCTAGCAAATGTGGTGATGGTGAAAAAACCAAACGAAAAGTGGAGGATGTGCATAGATTTACCTATCTCAACAATGTTTTTCCCAAGGATTCCTGTCCCCTACCTAACATAGAATCCTTAGTGGACAATGCATCCTATTGTAGTTTGCTCAGCTTCATGGAACGTTTTTCAGGGTATAATCAAATTCGAATGCAACCGAGGGATGAAGAAAAAACAGTGTTCATGGCCGAAGTAGCCAACTATTGTTACGCAGGGGCGACCTAGTAAAGACTTATGGATTGGATTTTACAACCCATGTTGGAACATGATGTTCAAGCATATGTCGATGACATGGTAAAGTTAGAAGGTCAGAGGTTCACACAATAGATGATGAAGTCCTGAGAGATAGAGCATCCAATGAGCTAGCTCAACCTTCCAGAAGGATGACTAGGATCATGATACAGGACCCAAGACTAGCTCAAGATCATTCTACAACCAGTGCCTCAGAACCTATCATTCTTCAAATTAGGGTGAACATATCATAAATTGGGCTTTTTCCAAGCCCACCTTTCATGACATGTGCACCTAAGTTAGGGTTTTGTTGACCTACCCTTTAGAAGGAAGCCTAAAAGGGGTGGCATTGACCTAGAGTCAACCCTAACCGCCCATCGCCTCTCCCCTTTCCTTTCTCCTCTTACTCTTGCCCATCAAGGCACCCCTCCTATAAATAGGGTGTCTTGCCTCATATATTTCACATTGAATTTTGAAGTAAAGAAACTCTGTTTGAGTGTTTAGTGAGTATTTTCTCCTAAAGTTTTGGGTCTTATCTTGTGAGAGCATGCTCTAAGTGGCGACTCTTCACCACTCATCTTGGAATTCCCCATCCTCCCATCTAGATATCAAGATAAGTAGAGAAATCACCAATGAACTCCCTCATACTCCCACAAAAAATACTACCACAAGCAGCAAGTGACCAAGAGAATCCCTAACAACACTAACAATATTAATTTTAACCCAACCAGGGGAAGCAAATATCTTTATTTTATTTTAATTCGATATATCTTATGTTATTTCTTTTTATGTTTTTAATTATTTTTATTCCCATTATTTTGTTTATTTTTGTTTTTATTTTTTTATTCTTAATTTCTATTTTCTTCAATTTTTATATATTTTTTTCTGATTATTTTTTAAAAAATTTATTCTTCTTTTTGTTTTCAACTTAAACTTAAGTTTTTTCCCCTTTTAATTTCTAAGTCTCAACAAAAACTTTTAAGGAAATTTGTTCAAGTGATCTAAGAAGAACTCTGACAGGAAAGACTTGGTACTTAAGAGTGTCCAATTGTGACTCACATCTCTTGCTTAAGAGTTTACTTGGTAAACTTTCAATATTTTTCTTAAAAAAAAATATTTTGTTAAAAATATTTTTTATGTATCTGCATAATTCATGTTTTTATTTGTTATGCATATATACCTTTTTTTTCATTCTTATAGTTTTCCATTTCCACTGTGATCATATTATAAAAAAAGAAACATATTTTCAAAATAAATGGTCTACTAATAGAATGTCTAATCATTTTTTATTATATATCTCTCCAGTTTTGAATTCTAAAATTGAAAGAAAATTAATTGAACAAATTTACAATTTTGAGACGCATGTGCCTCATATTTGAAGCAACATTCACATTCACAGTTTTATGAGTAGCTTTTGCAACAATGTGAATCCTACTTTATGAGTAGCTTTTGCAACAATGTGAATCCTACTTTCAACAGCACCAACATTATAATTTATTTTGTCAACAATATGATATGTGAGCCTTACTTTTAACAATTATAAATAGTTTAACAATTAAATCATTTTAATTACATATACTTGTCATCAATAAAAAATTAAATGATATTATCTAAAGAAAAATAAAAGTTAACACCTAACGTCCCAATCAACATAGTTATAAAATGTTCTCGAACGGGTTTGGGACCTGGAGAACGATTTCTCCTTCTTCTACCTTCGGTCGGTCTACAATACTCCAAGCTCTTTGTTGCACCTTCCTCCTCTCGGTCGTTTGGCTCCACAGGCGGGGATGGTACCTGCAGAAGACACTCCAACGCTCAAGTCAGTCAGGGTGTCAGCGCTCAAGTGTTAGAGTACTGTAGATAATGACGTACCTTTCTTCTTGAAATGCGTGTTATTTATATTACCTTAATGAGCCTTTATTGGTGGGCTTGATTTAGGGTTGCGCTAAACAACCCTTAACCACGGTTTAATCCTGCTGACTTGGTCAACCATTGACTCAGTGTCAAGGATCGATCGGCCATGTGCCGTCACGTAACCGTCCTACGATGGCCTAGGTGGCGATTCGATCCGAGTTCTAGCCAACTCACTTAGTCGTCCAGTCGTACTAGTACATAAAATAAATTTTAACAAATTTGTAAAAAGAGAATAATAAATATATATTGGTCCAACCCATAGTTAAAGAATTAATGTTATCAACATCAACATCGACTTGACTTATGCAATGCATTTTTATTTTAATTATTTTATTTTATTTTCAAGTAAGGTCCTTTCATTATAATGGTTTAACCTACACTACTTATTTTGCATCATCTAACATCTGGTCCACTCTATTTATGTCTGTGGGTTATGACTCACCTTTAACCATTTTCTTGGCATAATTGGGAGGTTACTTGCCACACTTAATTGCAATCAAAGAGAGGTTACTCACCACAATTAAATTGTAATCAAATGGAGGTTTCTTACTACAATTAATTGTCATCAAAGAGAGGTTAATTACCATTAATTGTATTTATTATTGTTGTCTTCTAGAACCACTATATATAGTGGCTTCCTTCAAGCAATGTAACACACAACAAACAGCAACACACACTTGCTTCCTCTCTCTTCTCCTATACTCTCTATTTTTGCTCTTGGGTGTAAGTGTTTAACCCATATAGAGAGAATTTGTTTTGGGGCTATTTATCTATTAGCCTGAGAGGAATTCATTGTACTCTCAGTACCATTATAGTGGAAGTTTTGACTCTCTCGTCGGTGGTTTTTTACCTCTATTTAAAGAGGTTTTCCACCTAAAAATTTATGGTATCATTCTCATTTTTTTTGTTATTTTAATTTCTCATAATATCTTTGGTTGAAATTATTACGCACACGATATCCCTACAATGTCCTATGCTTAATCAACACTTAAGTTTAACATCTAAATTTCTTTTTTCTTGTAGTAATAATAAATATATTTTTGTATTAAATATAAATATATTAGAAGTATAGTATTTTAATATCTAGGAAGAGATTATCAAAACTACTTGATTAAATTAAGATTTAAGACACAATATTTTTATATCATGGGACCGTACCTTTAAACTAGTATTATATCAATTTTCAAAATATAGGTAAATGAAGATAAAAATTAAATTTAAAGACAGTATTTTTATAACATGGGGTGTTAAAATTCAAAATTTAAATTACGATTAATTATTATCTAGAAGCTTGATTATCTAAAAGAGAGTATCTTTAATTTAATATTATATCAATATTCAAAATATAATGTTAAATGAAGATACAAATTAAATTTAACTAAAAATTTGATATTAAAAAAGCACCTGACTTGAAAAAAAATAAAATGAAAAATAACTAAAACGTTGAAGAAAATAACAATTATTTATTCACACTAATTTAAATTCAATGGAGGATAATATTTATGTTAAAAAAAAGTCATGTGTGTGAAGTATAACTAGCCCAAATTCAAATGAGAATAATGTTATAATTTACCATCTTACAATTTATATCACTCATTTTATCGGGATTCAAAATTTTAATTTTAAAAAAGTGATAAAATGTAATTAAATTTAATAAAAAATTAAAATTTATAAAATTAATGGTTATGTGTATATTTTACCCTCTCAGTTTTCTTTAATTTTTTTTTTTTAACTTTCCAATAAAACATTAACATGTTTTTTTTGGTTTTTGCTTTTGGACTTTCGGTTTTGATTTATACTGAAGAAGAAGAAACCTTCAACTGAATAGACAGGCAGTGGTCCGTCGCTAACAAACAACGCTGCATGTTCTTTTCTCCTTGCCTTCCATGCAATTCTTACTTGGAAAATGATACATTGAAACTTATGATAAGTCTTCGCGACTTCAATCACTTCTGTTCCCTCCACAAATCATGGCTATCACCTTCATCACCTCCTTAACACTCTTCTTCCTCCTTCTACACTTCTCCGTACATCTCCAGGCCTACACCCCGGAGGATATTTTCACCATCAGTTGCGGCACCACTGGGAATTCCTCCGATGGTCAAAGAAGGTGGACCGGCGACGAAGAGTACTTATCTTCTCAAGACGGCACCGTTTCAGAGAAGGCAACAACACAGTCTTTTTCCATCAATGAAATCCCCTACTCCACTGCACGATTGTCCCGTTCCCAATTCAACTACTCCTTCCCCGTCTCCCCAGGCCCCAAATTCCTTCGCCTCTTCTTCTACCCTTCCGACTACCCTTCCTTTCCCCGCAACCAAGCTTCTTTCACCCTTCAA
>Ga0123342_1007853_pt1 | contig 13842 bp, 5 predicted proteins | sample Turbeawhitnodule_FD_89960 | JGI IMG/M metagenome (GOLD analysis project Ga0123342, IMG submission 89960) | Root nodule microbial communities of legume samples collected from Mexico - Turtle bean Mexico white nodule | ecosystem: Host-associated > Plants > Roots > Nodule | place: Mexico: Nepantla...
TAAGTTGGTTATGAGAAACTTTTTGGTTGAATCTTTTGATAGACTATCCCTAGTGAGTTTTTTAGCCTTAATTGATATATCATTTAATACTCTTTTTAGTGTGTTTTCACTCATGTTTGCTTATACTCTAGAACTTAGCTTGATTCTTTGTTTTACAACTGTGATTTACGTGCATGAACTGACATGATAGAGACATTCTTGTTTAAATTAACCCACTAGCCATATTAGCCTACCTTTATGATTATCCATTTGTTAGCCCCTTGAGCCTATATCCTTTTTCTTATTTTTAACCCTCATTACAAGCCTTAAAACAGAAAAACCATGTTTGTCCCTACCTTATAAGATAAAGGAGCTTTGATATTATTTGGGAATAGGCTTTTGAATAAGTGTGGAGGTGTATCTCATTTTTATAGTTTACGTCTTCAAATACAAAAAAAAAATAGAAAGAAAAAAGATACAACAAGAAAAAGAAAAGCAAATAAAAAATAAGAGTGGATCCTCTAATACATTGGATTGGTTGTCTACTATATGAAAAAAAAATGATATCTTGAAATAAAAAGAGGAGTTGAATTGTCATGATACTTACATTTGTTTTTAGATCTATCGTATATTGTTCCTTTGTTTTTCTATGGTTTTTAAGCCTAATTTCCCCCTTTTACCTTAGCCTCATTACATCCCTTATGAAGTCCTCTTGATATTTGATTGCATGTTTTTCAATTGTTGTGAATATCAGAGTCGTGATAAGCATACAATAGTGTTTGTCTGCATGGGTGATGAGTGTAAATACAAACCCTAAACACTTGAGAGTTGGAGAGTGTCCAGTGAAGTTTTGTCAAATTTGATTTAACCTTTGATTTCAATTACCTACTTGTATATTAAAATATAGGAATTTCCATTCACATTTTTATTGATTCGTTGATTTCTTGAAATTATATTATGTTTGTCATTATGAATTCTTAGAATTTGCTATTTGTTATTTGCATTGTTTTTCTTTTCTTTTTAAACCTTAGAGTGTTTTGCCCAGGAGTGCAAAAGGATAAGTGTGGGGATATTTGATGAGCATATATTTATTCACACACAATAATCTTAATCATAGATTATTTGACTATAGTAATAAATAAATCCTTTGTTTTAATTAATATTCTTATAATTGGGTTTATTTGGCCCTTAACTCTTATTTTTGTTAATTTTTTGTTTTTAGAGTAAATTATCCGGAGGAAGCATCTACCTTTGTGAATGGGCAAATATGCAAAAGTCCAAGTTGCTTCTTGAACCAAAATAGGAAACAAATTCCGAGGAGAAGAAAGAGAAAATAAAATCTACAATATCTCAAAAACAAAATTGGAAGCATATCTTCTGCAAAATACAAGAATTATGGAAAGTTGAAAACTTGGAAACTGTTAACAAAATATAAACTACAATATTTTCCCAAGATCCTTGGAGCAGAAAAGCCTATAAAAAAACACAAGCATCAAGGATAAAAGGAGGAGCTTCATAGGGTTTTCTTAGTTTCTTTTCTACTTTGTAATTCTTTTGTTTTGCCTCAGCATGGAAGGTTAAACCTTTTTGGTTGATTTCTTTGTAATTTCCCATTGAGTTATGAAGTTTTGTTCAATAAAATTTTCGATTTTTAATTCTCTATAGCAGTTGTTTTTATTGTCTAATCTCCTGGAAAACTAGTTTTTGTGAGAGGTTGTACTTGAACGCATGATTGAGAGTCTTTCTTGTCTTAAACTTTTGTTTCTTAATTACTTCGCATCATTCTAATTAATTTATTGGGCACATAATTCAAGAGAGAGGAGATAAACATTCAAATGGAGTATACGCATTGAACAAAGTGGGTATTGATTAAACAGTAGACGCATGTTTTACTAGTGAGTTTCAGTTGAATCAGATCGACGCATGTTCAATCTGGTTTATGATTGATAAAGAATTAATCTTTAGAGACCCTGTGAAGAATTCAATGGTGGAAGAACTTGGGGATCAACCACTTTTTATTTGTTATTTTAATCTCTTTTATATTTTCTGCACAACTATTTCAACCCCTTTTTATTATTATTGTTATTGCTAACTTTTATTGCTTGCAGATAGATTCTAAACACTGATCTACTGATTTTATTATTGGATTTATTGGGAGACGACTTGAGGTCTTCTGACCACAATTATACTATCATCTCTCTAGTGTTAGACAAGTCTACGCTAGAATCATATTAATTTGACAGCATAACGACAACAAAAAGTTAATAAATTTAAATGGTCTTATCTAAATAAAATATTTGAATTTTTTTCAAAATAATTAAAAAGAAGATTTAAATTAAATATATTTGAATGTTTAAAATTAATTTTTTCAATTCCAATATATAAGTGATTAGTACTCAATATTTTGAGTGTTTGGTAGTTGAGTGTTATATTTAAGTTTAAGCAATTGGAATGAGTGGAATATTAAGTTTGTAAAAATATAGTAAATATATAATAAAAATTTTATAGTAATTTTATAATTTATTATATAGAAATAATATTTATGTGTGTTACAGGGATGGTTTATATCTTATGAAAATGAAGAAGTATTGCAAAATTTTGAAGTATTTTATTTGTTGAGAGGTGATGATATTTTTTTTTCTTTATTCAACTCAATTGGTAAATTTAGAAAAAAAATTTAAATCAATTAAGTTGAATTGTGTGAAATACTACATACATTTTAAATTAAATGAAACCACTTATATTTATATAAATACAAATGTTTAGTTGATCTTTTTATATCTTATTGTTATGATACATATTAATACTTTTAAAAAAGTTCAATTAATATTTATCTTCTATAACATTAAAAATTTTAAGCAATAATTGTTTACATAAATTGTACTAACTAAGGTCCTGACCGTATGAACGAGTACATTTTGGTCTCCTAAAGCAATTATCACCTAATCATTAGTTTAACACACTTAATTAGTACCTAATGTCAAACTTAATAGTGATATTCATGCTAATCAGATCTAGCAACTCATAGACTCAACTTGACTCTATAAATAGGTCGAGAAGATCCAATCCAAAGTATGCATTTAATAACATTTATTACTCACAATTACTAAATATTGACTTGAGTTTTGGAGGACCTTTTGCAGGTAACCCCCTCCCCCATCGAGACCTTTTCGAAGCCTAAAGCAAAGAGACACAGGTATACAAGACTCAAAGGATAGTCCATACAAGAACATAAGTAATTCCATGTCATATGATATAATAGTAAATTTTTATGACTATGTAATTTGGAACAACCTCTACTAAAAAATTCATGAAAATGACTTTATTAATTATCCACAAGAAGACACAAGCTATTTTGGATGAGTTATTATTCTTTCGTAAATAAATTATTTTAGAGTAAAATCTAGTTTTGATGTTTGCAATAGATGATTTTAAAAATAATAAAGGTTAAAAAAATTTATTTTAACTTTTTAGTTTCATTTTATCAATTTCAGTATTTCTTTACACTCTTTCTTATATTTTCTCTCTAAAATTCAAATTCCATTTTTCATCTTTTCTTTGATCAAAAGTTGCATTGTAAAAACAATAAAATTAGGATGTTTTAATTCTATCATATTTTGTTTTAGAGTAAGTTTTCTTTTCTCTCATATCTCAAAGTTCTATTTCTTTGTAAGGTTTACATGAAATGGATATAGGTCTTACATGTAACATCTAAGAAAATTAGAACAATATTTACTAATCTAGGTTAACAATGACATGTTTTGTTTGTGAATCAGGTTTCCTAAGGACAAGTTAGAGTTAGAATTAGGGGCCTAAACAAGAGGGGAGTGAATTTTTTTGAAAGATTTTCGCAAAGATTGAAGGTAGAGTGAAGAACTATGAAGAATGAATCAATTGATTTTTTGTTCAACTAAATAAAAGTTCATTTTTAAGTTTGTTTCCAGAAAATCAACCAGTTGTTTTCACGAAACAACCAGTTTCTTATACCAGCAAAATGCAAAACAATGTTAAAACAGTGTATGAATGTAGGGATAGAGAAAATCACACAAGATGTTTATACTGGTTCACTTTTAACCAAAAGTTACATCTAGTCTCATCTAACCACTGTGAATTCACTATGTAATCAAACCTAGATTACAAAACACACACCAAGGGTGATGATTTTGAACCCCTCAAGATCACACACCACTCTTTGGCACCACACAGTTTCCAGGAAACACCTTTCTTGAAACTGCCTTACACTCCAATACAAAAATACAATGTTTGAATAAGAAGAGGAATAAAATACACCTGGGTAAATCAAAGCTTAAATTTTTGTTAAGGTTCTCACAAAAAACAACTAGTTGATTTATCGAAACATCTGGTTGATGTTGTTTGATAGCAAAGCCAAAACAAAGCTAAGCTTTTCCAAACCATTTTAAAATCCACTAAGTGTCAACAACAGGTTGATTAGACAATTCAACAGGTTGAAATTTTACACCATTTTAGAAAACTCATCTTTTCAAAAAAGTAAATATACAAATGAACTTGGATCATCTTAAGGAGTGAATAAACAAGTTAAAAACTACTAGACAACACACACCTAACAACAAGGTCTTCAAGATTTCCACATGGATTTGGAGACATCAAAGCATCCTATTCAACAGTTAGGACCTTCCTAACATAACCTAACTTTGAAATCTTTCTTTAAGGAGTCAAAATAGATTGAAGAAGGGTTGATATATTTACTTAATTTCAATTGAGTTGGAATTTTGATGATAATTAAGAATATGAGAGCTTAATATAATGTTAATTCTTGGATTTGAAATGGTATATGAATGAGTTGTTTTGAGGTTTTATGTTAACATGTTTCAAAAGTGAAGGAAATCAGTTTTTGAAAGTAGGTAATTGAAAAAATGAGTCTTTGAATTTGATGTTGAGATTGAAATAGAATTTGATGGAGTTAAATATTTTTTGAACCTTTGAATAAATTAGTATGCTATTCTGTTTTGCTTTTGAATTTAATTTTTAAGTAACCATATGGTATTAGAGATAGTCTTTTAAGTTATAACCATCTTATTGATGATAAATGCAATTTGGACTTGGGATATGTATTTGGGAATATAAACATTTATTTATGATATGAAATATAAAACAAATGTATGTTGATATTTTATTATGTTGGAAAGCTTAAGAGATATTTTAGATTATTTTCATGACAAACAAGTTTTACATTTTTGTATAAATTTATATTTCAGGTGTTTTTATCCAAATGACACATTCTTACTCAAGTGAAAATAAGGGCAAGACTAAGTTCTCTTTCCAATGTGCATTACAAGAAAATCATGAAATAGAAATCAATTTTAGAGACAAAAAATAATTAGTTGCTATAATGACTAAATAAGAGACCATTTTAGAGACTAATAAAAATTTTGGTTTCTAAATTAGTTTCTATTATTTTTAAATGGTTTCTAAATTGGTATCTAATTAGAAACAAAGGTTTTTGCTACCAAATTTAGAATCTAAATAATTGGTAGTTAAAACATTGGTAGCTAATTAGATACTAATTTAGAAACTATTTAACAATAATAGAAACTAATTTAGAAACCAAATTGTTTCTAGTCTCTAAAATGGTCTCTAATTTAATTACTATAGCAATTAATTATTTTTTATCTCTAAAATTGGTTTCTAATTGATGATTTTCTTGTACTTGTGGTTTTTCTTGAAGTGAAATTTTCGTGCTCAAGCGAATATAAAAGTGATACAAATATCATTTTTTGGGAAGAATTGTTCCTTAATCCATAATATTTCGCTCAAATGACACTATATATGATAATTTGTATATAATTGAAGGATTTGTGATTTGTGTTTATATAGTGAAAAATGAAGTGAATTATATTTACGATGTATTTTTAAGTTGTATATACTTGATCATATTATAAACAAAATGTTGAAATATATAATTGGATGGATATTGATATGCAATTAATTATATATATATATTTATTGATTTATGATTTTATAGTTACACATTGAGGTATTACATTCCTTTCTAGGTGTTGTGATGAGAAGAAATATTTGAGATGATATCGTAATCTTTAAAAGTTAAGTATTAAGCACAAGACTCATTAAAAAAAAAGAAATATCCTAGTTGCACTAGTAGTATGAGAAACAATCGAAGTATATTATCAATGTAGATCCAACATCAAACTGATGCATTATTTCACCCTCAAATAAAGGAGTTGAGGACATATTCCAATATACTTTTAATCTCTACTAGAATATGCTTAATATTAATATTAGTCTTTCAAAATTATGAAGAGAAAAATATTATTAAATTATTTTATGGATGTATTTATAAAATATGTGTATCTTTTATAAGTATTGAATTTTATAATACTATCTGACTGTGTGTTATTACTACAAGGGCCCTATCATCATCCAGTGTTAAGAAAAATAATAAATAAGTTAATTAATTGAAATTTACTACAATACCTTACATTGATATTCTTCTCTTCATAATTGTTGTGCATTAAATAGTTACTCTTCCACCTAAGTATACGTATAAAACAAAAGGGTTTAACAACATTCTCTCACCTAATTAATTTGTGATTAATAATAAAATAATTTAAATAAGGTGAGCATTTATTTCAAATAGTATTTTCTCACCTAATTAATTTGTAACTAATAATAAAATAATTTAAATTAATGGAAGGATTTATTTCTTATAATATTGGAACGAAAGTGTAATTATTATAGTGAAATAAGCAATTAACAAGTTGATTTGGAAAACGAGTTAAAAAAAAGCTTAAAAAACACATAATTGAAAATGAGAAAGTACACCGTATGAAAAATAAATAAAAATGAAAATTATTAAAATATTAAAATACTTTTCCATAAATAAAATATTATAAGACTTCAAAAACAATTAAAAATAAAATTACAAATACCTTCAAAATATATTTGAGTAGTAAAAAGAGAAAATTTATATGAAAAGTATTAATAAACATGTCTTATTTTATCACTTGTTAGATTCAAATGATTTACTCTCATAAAATCTAGGCACATTGAATGACACTTATATTAAGTTTTAACGACAACAAATAAAAGTTTTGAAGTGCTAATGATATATTCAGGTAAAAAAAAAATATAGGAATTCACTCCTTCAATAAAATACCAACAAAACTTCTAGCAAACTATACATAGACAAAGTATGAAATCTGTAGGATGAGTGTACATGCCTAAGAGTTATAAAAGAGTACAACCTATAAAAATATTTAACATTTTTTTTCATTTTTTTCACATTAAATCTAACATCTTGTAAGTTATAATTTGAAGGGTTGTCTTCTGCATTTACTTTTCTTGGTGTTTATAATAGACATAATCAAATTAGAGACTAACAAAGCTAAATATCAATTGTCATTAGTAAATGGATATTACTGAATTTGTTATATCGTGGTCTAATAAAGCCAACAAACTCTTGAGCTCTACATAACTCTGATATCATATTAAAAAGTATATTTAAATTTAATTCAACCTTATAAAACCGACTTAGAATGTGATGTTTGTGGTCACTTATATACTATGAAATGTTCTTATCTCTAGTCGATGTGAGATCTCCAGCAACTGAGACTCTATTAATCAATATTGAAGAAAAAAATAATTCGTTACTTCCTATTAGTGTATGATGTGTTTGTTTTTTTTTACATTGTATATAAAAATTTATGTTAAAGTTAAGATTGATAAAATGAATGAATTTGTAATGACCTAACTATTGAGACCCAAAAATTCTTGTCTAGAACCATTAGAATATCACTCGGTGGATAAAATTTTAAATGATAACAAATATGAAGATATATTAGATATTTTTGTAGCTATTATAACATCAACTTCTGATGTGCGTTCTATATGATTATTTGCACTTTAAATCGTAATTATAAATGTTTTCTTTTACATAAAGAAAATATAAAGAGTGAAGTTTATATTTGAACATATGTGGTATTATTTTACATATAAGGAAACTAATTATTACGAAGTGGACTTTAAGCCTAACTCAACTCCATAAAACCGGCTCATTGGGTTGAGGTTTGCACCCACTTATATACAATGAAAGGCTCTAATCTCTAGTCGATGTGGGATCTCCAACACACCCCCCTCACGCCGAGACTGCCAACTCATGCGTGGGACTATATATTTTGGGTGGTCCGATAGCGGCCCGATAGTGGGTGGCACGATAGGCCCAACACAAACACTCGCTAGAATAGGCTTGAAATGGCTCTGATACCATATTACGAAGTGGACTTTAAGCTTAACTCAACCCCATAAAACCGGCTCGATAAGGTGAGGTTTGCACCCACTTATATACTATGAAAGGCTCTAATCTCTAGTCGATGTGGGATCTCCAACACTAATGATTTCAAAAGGAAGTGCAACATTCCATTCTTAATGTTAGACAAAATAAAATAAAAAATAAATAAATATATATATATATATATATCAAGTCATATCAACACAAAATATTTGTGTTTACATTATCAAACATAAAGAGATTTCATTGTTAAAAATTACACCAATAAATTGTTACATATATTGAGTATTAATGTCACTTCACCCTTTATTACCCTTTATTAGATAGTATAAATCTTCACCAACACTCATAATCTAATATCTCTCATCTATAGAATTAACTTGAACTATCACTAGAGTTTAATTATTTTGTTGAATTCCTTAACTTAATATTCACATTATATTTCATCAACTTAGTAGCATCTCCCTTGTAACTACTAGCTTTTCACATCATACTATAAATAGTTTATTGAAATCCATCACATTTAGTCATAATCACATTTCAACACATTAAGTAAACGAAAATTATATAAAGCATTAAAACTATTTTAATACACCATACATTATCTTTTAGAAACTAATTAAAATAGTGAAATTAAACTTTTGACGGCTAAGGAATATCTCTTGAGTGATATTTTTTTAGTAGGAAAGAGAATTTATATTGAATTGTCCTCGTTCAAATGATTTATCACTCCTTGAGCAATGATACTCATCACTAGGGGAGAGAGAATTGCTACAACGATATTCGTACTCTAATGATCAAATATCGCTTGAGTGACTTGTAGGTGTTGTAGCGACATTCTACCTAAAAGATACAAAATTAGTACTACTTTCTCATTTAAATGATAAGTTATCACTTTGAATGATAAGACTCTTTGCTTGAGTGAGTAAATTTCAAAACATAGCTCAATTTTGAATATCATATATCACTTGAGCGACCAAAGTACTCCTTGAGTGATACACTATAATGTTTTTATAAAAAACCAAAATTTAAACATTTTATTTTAAAACTCTGTACAATTTTATTCAAAATTAAACATATATTCATCCAAATAGTATAAGATGTCAAATTTATCCAAAACATTAAATCCAATTCAAAACTAGCTTTTATGTTCTCAAAACTATAAACTTAACTAGAACCAGTTTTCTAAACATTCATTATCGTGACAAACATTCAATCCAAATCATAAAATAAAATTTCAATTTTATCAGCTCAACATATCTACAATTCACTAAAACAAATTATAATAAAACAATTTAACTAATTCTCATTCAGGTTTACAATCCAAACAATTTTTTAAAATAACTACATCATTAACATTTTGGTTCCAAAATATACATAAACTCCTTAAACTAATAATAAAATTCTAAATCTAAGTTAACTTTCTTTACTTAGAAATTTCTTACTCTCCAAAATATCTAAATCTAGAAACAAAAGATAAATTGAGATATCCCTTAAATTGGTATAAGGAAATCAAATTTAACAATGTTACATACCCGTGTCAACTCAAATACCACATGTATGAGAACAAATATAATAAAGACTTCAAAGATGATTTTTTTTTTAATTATATTCAAATTTCTTTTTAATCAATTTGGACTTGTTTTTGAGTTATATCTACCTTATTAGTTCGGAAAGAGTACGTTTAAAATTTCTAAATATAAGATAGAGAAAAATTAATATTAAGAAATGAATTTCAAGTTAAACTTTTCAATTTTACAAAGTGAGTAAAATTTACACACCACTCGTATATTATATTAAGTAATGTCCTTATTTCTAGCCGACGTGAGATTTTCAATAGAAAAAGAAATTACACAATTTATATTTAAGAGAAGTTATAAATAAATAAAATAAAATAATTTAATTTCTATTTATAACTTAAAACACGATTATCATTTTACATGAACTTCAAACCGTCCATTTTAATGCTCATAGAAAAATATTCTTGCATAATTGAAATTATGTTAATACTTAAAATATTTATTCGTTTATTTTTTTTAATTTAAATCGTCATTTTGCATAATTGAACTTATATTAATACTTAAAATATTTCTTTATTTTTCTAATTTAAATAAATTTTTTAATGTTAATGATAATAAACATCAATATAAGTAATATCAGGAAATTTGATTCTATCATTCGGACTTACATTTGTGCTAGAAGTATTCCACTACGTTACACCAAATATCACTTTCCATCAATTGGGTAAGCCTATCCTAAATGGATCGGGTATTTAAGTTCAATTTTCAAGTTAATAAATATTTTAAAAATAATGGCTTAATTATTATGTATAAGTATTAATAACTATATAATTAATTAATAAAAACATCTCTTCCACATGAACTATCAATAATTGAATTTATATTTTCTAAAAATAAATATTATTTTAAATAAAAGCAATATAAACATATTTATTTCAATAGATTAAAAATGATTTTTACTAAATAAACTGTTTCCACTAAATTGTATTTTACCTTTTCAAACTTTATTGATCAAAGTGTTTATAGACCTCTTCAGTCAGGTTAAGAAACACGTTAAATTCTCCCAAACAATGTTTAATAAAAGCGTAAAAGTTATCTATATATAAGTTGAAATATTTTATACATGAAACATGTAATGATGTGAAAATTCATGTTATTAAAAAATTTATTATATATACACTGTAAGAAAATAATGAAATAAAAATTAATTTTAAAGACAAAAAATAATTAGTTGCTATAAGAACTATAAATTAGAGACCATTTTAAAAATTAAAAAAAAATGGTTTTTAAATTAATTTTTATTACTATTAAATAGTTTCTAAATTGTAGTTAAAACCTTAATAGCTAATTAGATACCAATTTAGAAATTATTTAACAATAATATAAATTAATTTAGAAACCATTTTTTTTTTCAATTTTTAAAATTGTTCATGATTTTAATTTTGTTGTAGTGATATATTTGACAAATTCAACTCATATTTAAAATCATAATAAAATACTAATATCTGAACTAACAACACTATAACTCCATAGTTCAATTTCCAAAACATCATCATGGTAAGTAGTAATTAATATATAAAAAAAAGTTACTAATAGCAAAATAAGAACATGATCAAACAGTAAATAAATAAAAAAATCCATAAACAAGTTTTAAGAAAAAAAAGAAGAATCATAGATTTCTTAAAAAAATATACTATTCTTAAAAAGGAAAAAATATTTTAAAAACATAAACTCTTATTAGGTTATTGGTTTCTATGATCTTATTGAACCAACCTATATCAATCTGAATAAACCAAGTTAAATGTATTTAGAATTTGATCTCATTTTAAATGTATTTATAATTTGATCTCACAGATTCATTCAATCGAGTTAACAACGCACTACAAGAAAATTGATAATAGATAATTAATAATTAATTAAATACTAACTAAAAACTAATTTATAAATTTTATTAATAATACAAATTATTTTAGATGTAAAATTTAAGAAGGAATAGTTTGATGGTTTTAAATGGTAAAAATTTTAAATTTTTTATAAATAATTTAAAGTTTTATAATTTCTCTTTTCTAAACTTCTCGTATCTTCTTTCTCCTTCTTCATTCTTTTTTATTTTATTTTTTTAATGGTTTTGTTTTTATTTCACCACTCTTTACTCTCTCTCATTTCTTTCTTCTCTTTTATTAATTTTCTTCCATGTCTCCCTCCCATCCTTTCCCTTCAATCTTTATTCTCTCTATTCATATTCATTCATGTAAATGATCAATATTTTTATTTTAAAACTATTAATTGTTAATGATTAATCACTGTAGTTTACTGATTAATGACTATTTAAAAATGGAATATGGCATTCCTTTTGGTGTTTGATGATAGGTCATTCATTCCCTCACAATCAGAAATCGTAATCCTATCCAAGACGAATGGTGGCTTAAGAAAATGCATGAGCATATATATTATTCATCCAACAACAATAACATTCACTTATTCTATGGCTGACAATATGCAAGGCATCAAATCTTTTGTTCTAAAATACATAACATGGAATAGTTAGATTCGCATGACGTATTTTTGGGGTCAATGAGTTATGGTAAGGGTAGGAAAAAAAATATAACTTTTTCAATTCTATTCATAGTTATCTAAATTAATATTATTTTTAATTTATTTAAATGAGTTTATCTTAAATCTAAATTCATATTCATATTTTTGAACTTTAAGTTTAGCCCATTTAATTAGATATGGATTAAATATAAATTAGATATATTTTTTATTATCTAAAATGGATTTTGGCTTAGATTTTGACTTGACCTGGACTCAGGTTGAACGAGTCAATCTCGGCCTATGTTTAGCTAAGTCAGTCCAAGCCCATGTTAATCTAAGTCGGTCCGATGTCAAGTTGGTCCGGACCGATATAGACCAGAGTCGGTCCGGGTCGATGTTGAGCCAACTCGGCCCGGGCCAAATTTGAGTCGAGTCAGTCGGGCCCATGTCAAGCATAATCAGTTTGAGCCGATATCAATCCGAGTTGGCCAGGGCCGATGTCGAGCCGTGTCTGCTCAGGCCGATGTTGAGACAAGTCGGCCTGGGACCATTCCGAGCCGAGGTTGAACCGTGTCCACCCGGGCCGATGTGGAGCCAAGTCAGCCCGAATCGATGTCAAGCCGAGTCAACCTGTGCCGATGTCGAGCCGAGTCAGCCCGTATCGATGTCAACCCAAGTCGACCCGGGCCCATTTCGAGCCTATGTCGAGCTGAGTCAGCTCGGGTCGATGTCGAACCGAGTTGACTCGGACCGATATTGAGCTGAGTCGGTCCAGGCCCATTCGAGTGGATGTCAAGCCCAGGTTGTTGTTGGTTTGGGATGATGTTGACCCAATATCGAACCGAGTCAACCTAGGTCGATGTCGAGCTGAGTTGGCCCAGGCCGATGTTGAACCGAGTCGACCAGGACCGACGTCGAGCTGAGTCGGCTCGGGTCCATTCAAGTCGATGTTGAGCCCGAGGTGATGTTGGCCCGAGGCAACCCGAGGTGACACTAGCGCAGAAATGCTAAACAAGTGCGGTTATTTTACATTTACAAATGCGACTATAGAGCCGCATTTGATCAGCACACATTCGTAATTCAGAGAGATACAAATGCGACTTTGGTAAATAACCGCACTTGTAAATAATGTTTTTTTTTTTAGTGCAATTTGTTTTGTCCCAAAACCATATAAATTAACATGTATATTGATCAAGATGTACCCAGCTAGACAAATACATAAATATAGAGATAAATTCAGAGAATCAAAATGTACATTACAAACCTACACTATTGATCAGCTATCCTAGAGTTATAAAAATTTATTAAATATGTGAACCAAAAATGTCTCACATATGACATGACTTCTGAATTCATTGGTATTTCTTCCGTGAATAACTGCATTGCAAAATATAGTTAACATAAATTAGTTTTTAGATACATATATGTTCAAGAATTATAAAAATGATTTAACATATCATGTTACCTCTTTCCAACCAGTTTTAACACCTAGTCTTATAATGGTAATCATCCATTGCATAA
>Ga0123342_1007854_pt1 | contig 13841 bp, 11 predicted proteins | sample Turbeawhitnodule_FD_89960 | JGI IMG/M metagenome (GOLD analysis project Ga0123342, IMG submission 89960) | Root nodule microbial communities of legume samples collected from Mexico - Turtle bean Mexico white nodule | ecosystem: Host-associated > Plants > Roots > Nodule | place: Mexico: Nepantla...
AAGAGACACTCTCTTTTTTTTTTTATCTCTATTTTTTATTTTTTATATTTTATATAAAAAAAAAAAATATATATATATATATACACACACACATATATATATATATATATATATATATATATATATATATATATATATATATATATCATCTGCCTGCTCTTATGAAGCTGATATCACTAATTTACCATGTGAGGGAAGTCCCTTTTATTGCTTACCCTTCTAATTTTTTGTTTTCATTATATCTTCTTTTTCTGACCAAGCTTTGCATGCTTTTTTATCCTTGCTAACAGTATCTCTTGGTAAAGTTTTGATTCATGGATTATTTTTTACATAAAATTTTCCACCCTTCCAAAATGTAACATTTCATGTTAGATAGAGGGAAGATGTGACACTTCATCATGTAAAGGAGGATTTGGCTATCCTAAAGTATGAAGGGAGTGTTTAGAGCATTATTGTGATTCTAATTAGCACGCCAAATAGTTTTCAAAGTTTTGAAGGTGAGAAATCACGATCATCAAACCATGCCACTCATCTGTTTTTCCTTTATTCACATGATTCAGTGATGGTGTTGGGAAGGTGATAGATTCTTGGTTATTGTTGGTGCAGATTGATGGGTAATAAATAGATGTTGCCGTACTGGGAATAATAAAGTAGTAGTGAAAAGAATGATAGGGAAGCCAAGAAAATGCCACGCAGTGCTACAAGTTTAAACACCCCTTAACAGAGTGCACGGTCCACCACCTTGGAAGCTTATTTATGTAGTAACATGTTGCAACACTTCTATAATATTTTTTGCATCCATGTGGGACACCACATCTACCACTCCTTCTCTCTCCTCGTCTTTAAGATTTTTGTGTCTCTGTAGTTTTTGGTCCAATATTAAGATGAACACTTAATAAGTGCTATCAAATTGGATCAACTAACTTTATAACATGATATATCAATTTAATTCAACTATACAATAAAATAAATATAAAATTAAATATATTTTAAAATCAACAAATTTATATAAATAAATGTTATTTTTTATTAAATACTTTTTATTTTTAATGTAAAAGGGTTAAAGAAAATATTAAGATAAAGTTGAATTGGGACGATTTGAACTCGTTCTAGGTCATGCTTATTCCTAATATATATTTCTTGATTAGGTAGGATTTGGAAGTACCATAACCATGTTTGAGAATAATTTCACTATATAACTAACATATTTTTGCCATGGTCATATAACTAACATATTTTTGCCATGGTTTAGGAATTTCAATACCGAATAACTACAAAGTCGTTATTGAAACTTAATATAAGATATTAAGTTGAATCAAACCAAACACTTCCAATACCGTTACTATTTCTTTTAAAAATTACTTTATTTCTATATTTCCAAATCACCAATCCAAATTACTTTTCAAACTCTCACAATCAAAATTAGTTTCCAAACTCTCACACTTGATATTATTTTTTTATAAATGTTAATTGTAGTTGCTGAAATAATTATGGATAATATGAATTGAAAATAATAGTTGCTGATGTCAATTGAGAAAAATTCGTATCAATTTTAATGAGCAAAATCTTATGTTCTTCTGATAGAAAAATAACATTCAAAATACCATGGACTATATTTTTAATTGTATTTATTATAAGTAATTAAACTGCTCTATCTAAATAAGAAAAATTAATTTAAAAAATTTAAATTAATATATCAAAACAAAAATATTTAAAAAATTATACCAGTACTAAACGAGCTATGTTACTAGGCTTCAGTAATCGACCGACCGATTGAAAACACATTTAAATCAGTTATAATAAATAATAGTTAAGGAAGTTAAGAGAACTCTCTGAAAATACAAGACATATCCCACCAAATCTAAGTAATACTGTAAGAAATCAGGAAACCTCCCAGAATAAAGCTAACACTGATATACGATAGATTTGACCCATTACAATCGATAGCTCATGACTAAACTAAACACTATAAATAAACTTTTTACAGAGGTATAAGGTACGTTTTTAATCAGTTCTTAATATACACTTTGTACACCGAATACTTACTTGATTGTCAGTGTATCTTTTTCAGGTCAATCCCGACCAAACACCAACACTTAAAGAATGAGACTTGGAGGGAGGAGTATAGAAATGACCTAACCACCAACACGTCAACAATTACACAACCAGTTTCAAGTACTATCTATGCACACTCTGTTTGTACAAGTACAAAAGTAAAACAATTTGAATTTAGTCTATATTTACACTTTTTTACAATTATACATTTTTCTATCCAAACCCATAATATATTTAAGTTATATTAGTTTTTATCACTACAAGAAAAAGTAATTTTAACGTTTATGGTGGTTTTAACTCCCGTTAATTACCCGCGGTTTGTTTTTCCCCTGGAAGATGCAACATTGTTAACGGATTACGACGGCTTTAAGTAACCTCTGGAAGTTCAAATTTTACCGGGGGTTTTAAGTAACCCTTGAAAGTTCAAATTTTACCGACGGTTCTGTAAACCCCCATTATTACTAGGGGTTCTGTAAACCCCTGTTATCACCAGAGGTTCTGTAAACCCCCGTTATTACCATGGGTTCTGTAAACCTCATTATTACTAGGGGTTTAAGGGTATTTTAATATGTTTACTCTTGTGGCTATACGTGATACTATAAGGTTGTTGATTACTTTAGTTGCAAATATCTTTTCAATTTATCATCTGATTGGTTTTTTTTTTCTTTATGATTTATTTCTTATCTAAAAAAATTAAGTTAGGTATGAAACTCTTTGTTTCACCAACACATTACCTATTGAGTAAATAAAAGTACTTATAATTACTTTTTACCCAATTACAAAATCAACTTTTGATGTTCATTTGTAAGCATTTTGATTTCTGTTTAAATGTGAAACATTCTCTTTTGATACATGTAAATGATATTATATTGTCTTTACTCACATAATTCCTTCCATTTTAGCACTTTAAGATTATCTGTTCTCTCTACACGGGTGTTGTGAAAGCAAAATTTATATGCAACATCAATTTTTTCTTAGCACTCATATGAACCAAATGGAAGTTTTCGAAGTGATTCTTTAAGTCCTTATTCTGAACGAACATGAATCCTAACCATCTAAAACACAAAGACCATACCCTTTATGCAACACTACATTCTAAGAACAAGTGTTGAGTCGTCTCTTTCGAGCCTTGGCACATCTCACATATGGTTGAACCAACTACCACTCCTCTCCTGATTAGACTACTTCGAGTAGGCATTTTATTCAAGAGAACCCTCAAGACTATAGATAGAGCATTGGGAAAAGCTTTAGCTTGCTAAAATTGTTTTAAGATGCCAACAGGGAGACTAGAGTCTTGGTTTGCTAGACATTCATAAGCAGATTTAATAAAAAAACTCTCCCGTGATATCACCTCCCCAAATATGGTTGTCTTTTATCTCCCTACTAATGATGCTCGTAGATATTTTCCTAAAAAAATCTTCTTCTTGCAAAGCTTCCCATTCGAACCTGGTTCTCCTCCACCTTAGACGCCAGCTCCACCCTAAGTCATCCCACACCCCTACCTCTCCCACAGTCTCCTCTTGATCCAAGGATATTGAATACAACATGGGATACAAAGACATGAGATTATCTCTACCTTACCACCTATCCTCCCAAAGTCTAGCTCTATCCCCAGAACCAATTCTCCATTGTAAAGCTTCTTAGAACCACCTTGATTTCTTCCCCTCACCGCAGACTTTGGTTAGATCTCGCCACCACCAAGACTAAAGATTCACCTGGATATGCCGTCAGCCTGGTTCCAATCCATATTTTGAAACTAAGTTGTCTTTACACTTTCCTTTTTCATCACTCATTAACTGCCATTTCCATTTTGCTAGTAGAGCACTATTGAACAATCTTATATTTTTAATACCCAACCCACCTTCCTCCATAGATTTGCAAACATTCTCCCAACTAACTCAATAAATAGATATGTTATCCCTTCCCCATGTCCAAAGGAATCTCTTCTGGATGCTAATAATATTGTTATAAACCGCAGTCAAAGCTTTAAAAAAGGATAAGTAGAAAAGAGGATACCGATTTAATTAAGCAAATCCTTCCCGCCAACGACAAAAATCTCCATTTCCAAACACATAGCTTGTCGCGTAACTTATTTAGAATTGGCTCCCAAAACTGCTTCTTTCTTGGGTTTCCTCCTACTTCTATACCCAAATACTTAAAAGGTACCCTCATCAAAGTACAATTTAAAGTTTTTGCATAAACTTCTATGGAGCTACTTTCAACATTTATACCAACCAACTTTGATTTATGGAAGTTGATTTTCAGCCTTGATGCAATCTCATAACACCTCAGGATTGCTTTGATGGCAAACACACTATTATAAGAGTCTTCACACATAAACAAGGTATCGTCAGCAAATTGTAGCACGCAAGCTTCAACCTCATCCCTTCCTACCTTCAAACCTTTTAAGTAAGTTCATCTTGAGCGCTTGCCTTACTAGCCCAGCCAACCTTTCAACAATAATAAGAAAAAGAAATGGGGTTAGAGAATCTCTCTATCTCAACCCTCTAGTGGGTTTAAATTCTGAAGTGGGACTTCCATTGACCAAAACTGACACCGAAGCAGACTCCAAGCACCTTTTGACTCACTTAATCCATCTACTGTGAAAGCCAATTTTGTAACATATGAAGAAGAAAGTCTCACCTTACCAAGTCGTAAGCCTTTTCATAGTCCACCTTCAGGCACAAGCCACTCCTCCTGTACCTCATAAATTCCTCAACAGCCTCATTGGCCACAAAGACACTATCTAGCATTCCTCTACCCTTTAGAAAGGTCGATTGATTATCATCAATAATCATAGGCAAAACTCTCTTAATACGGCAAGATAGAACCTCAGTAATGATCTTATAGATAGCTCCCACGAGTGATATTGGTTTGTATTGATCAAGCTTAGAGGGATCTCTTACTTTAGGTACTAAGGCTATAAAGGAAGCATTACATCCTTCGGAATGCACCTCGTATCCTAAAAATGAATCACGACATCAACTACATCCTACTTAAGAGTACCCCAACTATTTTTGATAAAAGTGAAGTTGAATCCATTCGATCCAAGGCTTTTTGAGCCTTCACACTGCCAAACTGCTTCCCTTATTTCTTCCTCAGAGAAAATCGAGATCAGGCTTGAACTATCCTCCTCCGACAGAGTCTTAAACTCAACATCCTGAAATCAATCTTCAAATAGTTTTATGGCTTCCCTGTGAACAACTTCAGGATCTTCACACCATTGATTTCCTACCTCGACTCCTTTGACCTCATTTCTAAGTCTTATCTATCTAATTATTGAATAGTAATACTTAGAATTTGAGTATCCATGCCTAAACCACTCCGCTCTAGCTTTTTGTCTACAAAGAGACTCAATATTTTTATCAATCATCTTCAATTGGCTAATGAGATCCAATCTTCTCAATTTAGCATTATCATCGAGAAGATTATTGTCATCTTTGATGTCAAGATCCTCAATTTCCTTCAGGATCCTTTTCTTGTTTGTATCCAAGCAACCAAACACATCCTGATTCCACACTTTAAGATTTGCCTTCAGGATCTTTAGTTTTTCTTTGAGTTTGGAAATACTATCCCCCTATACACAATACGAACTCCATTTATCCTGCACCAACTCCTTGAATCCAAGCTCCATACACCATGCATCGATAGTCCTTAAAGGCTTTAAGCCCCAGTCTTTGACCAAAGATTTCACCAGTATAGCACAGTGGTCCGAAACCACTCTTTGTTGGATATATTGTTTGCACATGGGCCACTCTAGGAACCACTAATTAGAAACAAGCACTTTATCTAGCCTGCTCTTTACTGAACCATTTGCTTTGTACCTAGTGAACTTGTTACCGACTGTTGGTAGCTATACCAGATTGTTCTTCTCAATGAAGCTATTAAAACCACTAATTTCCTTCTTTTGGCTACCCCTAACACCTTTCCTTTCATTTTCATTTCTGACTTCATTGAACACCAAGCTAGATTCAGATGTGCATTTTTAACGCTCAACAAATTTTCCCAAAGCACAACTTTTTCATTCAAGTTGCATGTTGCATACACGTTTATTACAACACATTTAGACTTAGACTTAATATGCTCGCCAAAGATTGATATGTAACCCTTTCCCACCATATGACTATCATAGCAGAAAGCTTCTCTGTGCCACATAGTTAACGTAAACCCTGCACCACTTTCACCTTCATTATGTAGCCATCCAACATTACTATCTCCCCACAATGAAAAATATTTGTCATAAAAAAGGATAAATGTTTTTACCTCTTGTAGACATAATAAGTCCACGCCCTCCTTTACAATAATTTTCCTAATATAATTTGCTTTAATACCCTCCCCCCTCCCAACCCTCTTATATTAAGACTGACAATAATCATAGGCACCCTTGGTAGTCTCCCTCCTCAAACTGCTTCATAGTCTACTTATCCCTTTCCTCCATACATTCAGACTCCTTGACTACCTTCACCTCATCCACAGAACTAGACATCCTTAAATGTTTACCAAACTCCCATATTTCAAATGAGTCGTCTAAGTTCCCACCCATAGCCTGTTATTACACTTAGAAATGTCACCATCAGAGATAACATTCGAGTTTATACTTACCCTTGATGACAAGTTATTTCCATAGTGCAAGGACCCAACTCCCCCTTTTCATCTTCACCTCGGACGCTTGCTTGACTTCCCCAATTCCCACAATGCTCGCAAATTACATACCCGCACTGGGGCAATGAGATTGTCCTCCATGCACGTTCCACAACCCCCATGCAGCTTAAACCCTAAATCCAATTCTGCTCCAACCCTTCCAACATCTTCGTCGCCAAATCCGCAATTGATGAGATTGGTTTGTGGGCTCTCTTCAATTGTATGAGATATAAAGGTTTCCCGACCTCCGCCCAAAATAGGCGACTCTAGGTGTCGCTTCGTCTCCCACTCCAATTGAGTTTTCAAAGGTTCATGCATTTCCTGGGATTCTCCTTCATGACATCGGTGTTCCTTCGCACTATGAACTCCTGCATCTAACCTCCTTCACTGCCACAAATGATACCCCCCCATGTCACACGATTTGGTCTGGGCTTCCTTATTTCGCAAATGGGCCTCACCCGCATTGGGCCTAGCTGCATTGTCAAAAGAGGACTCAATAGGTTCAATTAGGTTATTCAAAGCCATTTGGATTGTCAAGCACACAAAGTTGACTTTTCGTTGGACAGGGAAAGTTGCCACACCAGCAGAGGTGGCCTACACACGTATATCCTCTTTATTACAAGGAAGCCCAACTTTCTTCTGCTCATCCTTACCATGCACAGACAAACATTCCTCCCATAGCCCCCCTTTTGTCGCTTTCATTAAATGTTCTTGGGTATCCCTTTTGTGATCTTCGTCCCTCCATCGCATCCCTCCGTGATTACCATCTCTGTCATCGCTAATTTCACCTAGAGCAGTGTTTCTTCAACAACATAATCCTTTGATGATATACTATCAGAGGAAGCATAGTTTTGGTATAAAAATTTGCATGGATTACCTCTTTGCCCAGGGATTTCCACTTCTAAGGAAATATGGTAAACCTGATCATTAATTCGATAATACTTAGAGATTCTTGCACTATCGGACTTACGAAGCCTCACTTAAATTCTTGCATATTTGAGATTATCCCATGCCTCTGTGGTTTCATCAATAACTACTAAAGAAGCCACATCTCCAACCACTTTAGAGAAGCAATCCTTACTCCATAAAGAGATGGGTAAACCATAACATCTAGCACATACTATTTTATGACCAGCTACAAAGGATTCTGACCAGGGATTTATAATCTCAAAAAAGCTATCAAACCATTCTTTATTGATCCTAATTAACTCCTCCATTCAATCTCCTTCCATTGGAGTTAACAGGGCCAAGTTGTCTCCCAAGTATCTCACTCTAACCATACTCATCCCTCCCATAATAAACTCTTCACACAGTTGTTAAAGGTAAGATTAGGATACATATGACCAACCATGCTATTGACCATCCATGGTAGAACTTGCTGCTTCGTCTCAACTACGGGTCCTTTCCACTTCTCCTTTGGGGAGCTTCTCACAACCTCTGCAGAGGATCGCTTTCTTGTATTACACTTCCAAACCTCCTTTCTCTTCTACCCCTCCTCCACTCTGTTTAAGATAGGAGCAGGACGAGGTTTTCTTCTTGCCTATAGGACCAAGAGCTTCCTAACCAACATTCCTTCTATATCTAGGAATATTAACGTAAAGCTTCATATTACCTATACATATTTGGTTTAGCTCCTTCTCTAGCCTTACCACATTCGCCACCTCAAGGAATCGCACAAAATCAAACCTTCTACCCCACCTGTTAAACCTTCGTGAGATGAACACTTCTTTCACCTTTGTCCACTTCTAGAAGATATTGAGCATATCGAGCTCCCCATGACTATCCGAAAAATTAGAAAAAAAGAAAGTGCATATGTTACTCGAGGAATGACGTTGCTTGCTGCCTACGAATCTCCTCTGGCTCTCCTCCCTCCTAAAGATTACGTCCCTCGAAGCTCTATCATGACCTCTCTCACGGCCTCTCATCCCTCTCCTATAACCACAAGATAAAATGATAAATTTTATTTTTATTTTTTACTTGTATTTTCTTGTATAACTCGTGTCTCAAAATTAGAAAATAAAATTTTGTAGTTCCACTTTGATATTAACAACTCTTTTCCTGTTTTCATATATTTGATACGCTGAATGTGTTTATGTGTTTGGATTTTATATACACAGGTCACACACACAAACAAAAGATGGCAAAGTGCCAAGCCAAGTATGAAACAACAGCAGCAGCATATAAAATATGAAAAAAATCTAATAATTAAGCAACAAGAGTAAAAATGTGTGTGTCTATATATATACAAAGACTTATACGATAATTAAATGTTAGAATTAAACAGAGAAGGTAAGTCTTAAAACCGATCTAAAGTATTTATTAAAGGGGTTCAGTGAAATAATAAAAATAATTTCAATATATATGAGTATAAGTTTGAGATGAATTTTGTTGAGACGCAGTAAGGAAAGGATGATAAACATTTGTAAATTCGAGAGTAAGAAAAAATGTGCTTCTTTCATCTTTTTCATTATTTTAATAAAATTGTATTTTAATTAGTTATTAAATTGCGATTGGTTAAATATAAGAATAACGTGTTGAGTAAGTGTATATATAAAACCTACTCGTACATGAATAATTTTACGCAATCATAAATATTATATTTATATGTGATAAATTTGTTAATTTTTATAATAGCTGTTTTAAAAATTATACTAGCGATGATTTTCTTACAGAAGAACAAAGTATTTAGTAATTAAACTCGTAAACTTTTTCTGTATCACCAGTTTTTGGACCAAAAAAATCGGTATGACAGATTATATCTGGATCTATCATCAAGTCATAAACAGATATAGAAGGATAATGTAAAAAAGAGTTAAATGGGCACATGAAAGGAAACACCGAAAGTACATATTTTATTCATACAGTGAGCTGCTTCGTCTTATTCACTGCAAAGTTACAATACAACAAACATGGAATTTTGTAGCAGCTAACACCCATACTCTATGTACGCCCTGTCATCTTTCATTTCCGTGACAACCTTCACTCTTTTAAGGAAGTGTGTAAGCTGCAAAAGTTACCATTTTACATCAGAATTTGCATGCATGTATGATGTAGCTAGTTATAAAATAATCCGTCAAAAATAATGAAGAGTAATCTTAATTAGCAGTATACTATTCGAAACCCGTTTTAATACTTATTTCTAGTCATATATATTTTAGAACATTTTTTGCAGTACATAATGTCTCTTCATCTATCGGTTTTAGCCATATAAAGTGTTATTGCAGAGACATGTGTTGGATGTTATAACTTAGTACGTGTAGTTTTACTTGTATTGAGAATTGTAATGATTATAATTATAACTTGAGTGGTGTGTTGATTGATAAAAAAGAAGGGAGAATAAAACTTACGTCCACACTTGTAACCAACAGGGCGATTAGCGAGGTTGCAACGCTTGGGGATGGTGACAGCAATCTGAGGGTTGACTCCAGCCATTTTGGCTGTGTTAGATAGCAGAACTGCACAGAGGCAGCTAGGATTCTGCCCTATTTTCTTCACCTGTGCGCAGCAACTTTGAGAAACACTAGCATTCTCATCTTGTGCTGCTGAGGAACATGGAGCAAGCTTAAAAGCCTCATTATCTGGGGTAGTCGATTTCCCACATTCCCCAGCACTATCCACCCCTGCAATACTCACCACCACCACAAACCCAACAAGGCATGCAAACTTCACAACACCCTCCATTATCTCTCTTTCTCTCTGAGTTAAACTGATTCTCTATTTCACACTGCCATCACCCTTTTCCTCTGATGGGGTTTTATAGCCCAACATGCTTCAGAAAGTGTTTGCTCCTGTCGCCACCCTCTGATTAATGGAGCTTGCACTTGCACCACTTAGGAACAAAAAGCAGGTGTAAACACAATTTTGCTCCACCCATTGTCCTATCAAGGTAGGTGTGTCTTTGCCAGCAACACAAATTCTTTTTGTTTTACTTGTTTTCAGATGTAGCCATTATCCACAGTGTGCAAATCAAGAGCCATGTTTGATGCCACCTCATCCTCAATCAATTGCAGACCCAATATACTTTCTGAAAACCTGCCACCAACTTTGCCCCAACTACCACCGCCCCCTAATACTACACTTTATACATTAGTAACATAGCAAATCAAATATAAATTCACCTTGTTTATAGCTTAAACGTGTATAAACTATTAGATTTATGATTATTATTGTTATGCTTAAATCTCCTCATTGACCAATTAAATTTGTTCACATATATTTTATAAATTTTACTTAGTTGTTATATTAATTAATATTACATAATTCTTAAAATTTACTTAGTTTTTTTTTTAAAAAAAATTTGGATAGATCCCTCTATTTAGTGATTAACATATCCTGTATTCACTTATTAAATAAGTTGCATTTCCTTTTTAATATAAAATTAGCAACATACAATCCAACCTTAAGCTAAACACTAAGAAAAAAACTTTCTATAAAAAAAGTGTTATTTAACTTTGATGACCGACTTATCTTTTACAAACAATTATAAGTATTATAGGGATAATAAGATAGTTGAGCAAAGTAGGTGAGAGGATATATTATACCTGTTCAATTTTGAAAAAAAATTATAATCTTTTACGAGAAGAGATCCATTCGAGAAGTTTTCTTACTCTTATATAATCTATCAGAGGTATACTTATATTCCAGCTAAAAAGTCTGCTTCAATTAGTTAAACAAACTATGCGACTGTATAAACTCTCTTTAATATATGTAAAATAAAATTTATAATATTAATAGAGATCCATTTAAGAGAAACTTTAGTTTAAAAAATCTGTAGATGCGTAATTAAAAAGAGATTTAAAGTAGAAGGTCAAGTTTCTTTAAAAAAAATTAAGTATTGGAGAACATAGATCAAATTACGGATCATGAATTATAAGAATTGAAATTTGAAAGGTGGAAAATTAAAGAAAACGTAAAGTGTTTATCGTGGCGTTGTGGTTGTGGTTGTGGTTTGGGTTTTTATATATTGATGTTTGCTTCTGTGTAGAACTTTTTGTTTTGGAATATATAGTAATGTTTTAAATATTAGATTTTAAATTGTGTGTGAGGAGTTTATTATTTCTAGTGTGGTATTGAGTTGTACAAGTAGATGTAGTTGGTAAATGTTTAGGATGTGTTATATAAGAATTAGAGTATCAAAGATATACTTTCTATTATTTTATTTTATTTTATTTTTCTGGTAAAAAAAAAGACTAAATTATAGTTTAACCTTTTATTTTTTTATTTTATACTTTAATTCATTACTTTTTTTAAATAGTACCTTAAATGAATATATTAGGTCTAGAATTAAATTGGACAAAGATAAAAAGAATATATATATATATATATATATATATATATATATATGTGGAAAAATCAAAGTTAAATTAAAATTACAGATATTTTAAATTACGAAGGCCAAGTTCTAGGAAAAAAACACATAAGAAAATTAAAATCATCCATAAAAACCAAATTGAATTAAAATTTTAATTTATTTATTTTGAAAAAAAAAACTAATCTTTTAGAAAAATTCCACTTTTTATTATTTAATAAAATATTAAAACATCACTTACTAGGAATTCTTTATTTATCAAATTAACTACATTGAAATTTGTTAGAAAATTTTAACATAATAATTTATTTTAATGAAATATTTAAAATATTTTATGATAAAATATGTTATTTGAATAAAAAAAATAAAAATGTTATGAGACTTATTAATTAAAATGAGAGAATGTTAAATATTATTTAAAAAAGTAAAATTTTTGAAAATTTTCATATCTTTTTTCTATTTATTTTTTCTTCAATTAAATTTTAGTCATATCTTCGTTGACTTGACTAAAATCAACATTATTAACTTGAGTAAAAGGCTTGCACATCATAATCTCAGCATTGTATTTTTATAAATGTTAAGCAAAAGTTACTTTCAGACTAAAGTCAAACGAGTTTTGTTTTTCGGATGATATAAAATATACATCATGTAAAATATTTTATTAAAATGTAAAATAAGTAAATAAAATTTCATCATTATTATTTTAATATTAAAATATAATACACATTAAAAATTAATATAAATTAAGTTAGAGGGACCAGGCCCCGTCTCAAAGTAAATCTGCCCTTAATTCAGTTTTTTTTTTTACAAATCATTAAAAAGAGCAAACAATAACCCTTTTCTGGAAAATAAATAAAATATAACTACTAAGTAAATGAAAGAATTGTTTTTTTATATAAATTATCTCTAATTTCTAAACAAACAAATTAGTATTAAAGAAGAAAATAGGTTTTAGTTATTTATAAATAACAATCAAGATTCCTTTATAATGTTAAAGAGTCATAAATTGATTCCTATCAATATTAATCTTAATCTTCTCATTAACATAATTTATTAACAAAATAATATTTATTTTTTTAGCAAACATTCATTTTTGTACCAATAAAATATTGGAGATGATAGGTAGATTACTAAACTTTTTTTCTTTTTAGCATTTAGGTTTCTAAAATTTTATTGTGTTGAACGTATTAATCTTTCTGTTAAAATTTCTTATTAAATGTTAAATATGTTAGTTAAATAAAGAGTTAGTCGTTAAGTTTTAAGGGATTTTATTTCTTAATAAGGTTAAATAAACCTCGCGAGACTGAGGGTGTGTTTGCTTCCATGGGGGAGGAGGGAGGGGGTGTTTTTTGTGTTTGTTTCAAGGGTTTTGAGGGTGGGGGAGTGGATGGGGGAGAGGGAGGATGGCTTTTTTCACTCTTCACAAAATGAAGAGATTTGGAAGGATTGATGTGAATTATTGTGTTTTTACCAAAATATCCTTTTGCATTTATTTTATTACAATATATAAAATTTAATATTATATAAATTTATTTATAATTTCAAAAATATTTAATTATACTATTAATAACAACATATAATTATAAATAATAAAAATAAATAAATAAAATACATAAAATTATAATATCAACAATATATATAGTTATATAAAGTAATAAATGAATATAATAATAAATATTATTTTCATAAATTTTAATGTATTTAATAAATTTATTTCAATTTAATACAAAAATATTTTCATTATATTTTTTAATTTTTTATTAAAAAATATAAATAATTATGAATATTATATATTAAAAATATTTAATTAATTCAAACCTAAAAAAAAAAATCATTA
>Ga0123342_1007855_pt1 | contig 13839 bp, 6 predicted proteins | sample Turbeawhitnodule_FD_89960 | JGI IMG/M metagenome (GOLD analysis project Ga0123342, IMG submission 89960) | Root nodule microbial communities of legume samples collected from Mexico - Turtle bean Mexico white nodule | ecosystem: Host-associated > Plants > Roots > Nodule | place: Mexico: Nepantla...
TAGATGAATGAATATATACTAATTAAATCATAGAAAATAATATAAAGTAGTAGTAAATTTTTGTTTATAACTCACAATTTGAAAAGAATACTGTTATGCTGATTTTTATGAACACTTGATTATCATTCTTTAACATTTAAAAATAAAACTTATGCATTGCTGGTCATTTTTTAACTATTAATTTTAAAATAATTGAACAAATGCTCATATAAGTTCATAAAAGTTTACCTAGAGTTTAAAAATAACTAGTTTTATTCAAAACTTATGAATTCCTTATTTGTTTACGGATGATTATTTCTACTTAACTAAATCCAAGCAACATCCATTTCTTAAGTGCAAGTAAATAGGGTTTTTGACCATGATGTTATTTTTTTTTTCTTTTTATCATAATAGGGTCCGTTTAAAAAAAATTACAAATTTAGACAAGTCGTGTCAATTCGGCATGACTTCATATGCATAAATCGTCCCAATTAGATACGACTTCTGTCATGACACGACTTCTGCTTTGTCATACTGAAGTCGTGCCAACTTGACACGACTTTCCAAATACAATAAATTTTCATTTATCTTTTTATTTTCAAATTCAATAACAATTTTCTTCATTTTTTAATTAATCAAATAATCAAACATTCTTTATTGTATTACATTACCGTCAAACATGATTCATTCACGATTATTCAATTTTTTGTTCCTTAAAACTAACATTCTTAACAAATTATGTATCAAATTAATTTTTAACATTACATAACTTACTACCCAATATATAAACAATAAAATTAAAAAAAAAAAATTATGACGTGGCAGAAGTCGTGCCAAGTTGACACGACTTCAGTATGACATGACATAAATTGTGTTTGATTGGGACAATTTGTGCATATAAAGTCGTGTCCACAAACTTCCATAAATTTGTAATTTTTTTTAAACGGATTTTGATAAAAAAAATAAAAATAACCCCATAGTAAAAAACCCCCAAGTAAATATGTCTACAAAATTACTATCTTTGAACCACATATTTTGGTTCTTAAGAATTGAATATAGTCGAGTTACAGCAATCACCAATTCTGAAATGTGAATTGAGTGACATGTACGTAATTTAAAGAATGATTCCAATTATATCACATCACTCATTCAATTCAATCTTCCAAAATCGGAACAGTACACAATCCCGTGCCTTAATATGGGAAGACATAACGTAGTACTCAGCTTTTTTGCCCCAAACCCTCGTGTGTTTGTATGGTGTTTATCTTATTCATCCCATTTATAATAAAGTATTTTTCTAGGTTTGTAATTATTTTCCCAACATTAAGGTTTGTATTCTTGATTTCCATCTTATTTAATTTCAACAATGTTTTAGTCCGGATTATTTTTAGGACTTATTATATGGTCTTCCAGACTTGTTTCAAATTATGTATTTATGTATTTATGCTACCTTAATTATGATAAAATATTTTTATATTATGCATTTATACTACCTTAATTATGATAAAATACTTTTATATTTATACTAGAAGAATATATTTTAACTTATTCATTGATATTTGTATATCTATTGATTTCTTTTTATACATTAAGTTTCATACAATCCAATTGTTAAATTAATTATATAACATTTTAAAATTATTTAATAAATATTAAATAATTTTACTTTTAAAATATAAGTAAATGTCAACTATAAGATTTATTTAATTTAATTTAATTAAACTTTTGTTTTCATAATATGATTTGCTTAAAATGTCCGTTATAATATTTAATGGTTGAATTATTGAAAATAAGTGTAATTTTAGAATACTTTTTAAATATTTTCCATTATAAGTTAAATTTTTTGTTAAAATTATAAAAATTAAAGATATTTATTAAATAAAACATAAAAGTTACAAAATTTAACTGCTATATGAATTTGAACCTTTAAAACGTTTCTCGAAATATAATATTTTTGTATCATATAACTCAAATCAAACATAAGATACGGGCATTAATTAATTAAGTTATTCTAAATATAGATTTACTCTTCATTAAATTCTTTGTTGTTTAATTTAATAATTTTAGTAAGTGATTCAAATTTAAACGTTAAATTAAAAAAATAATCTCCTTCTTATAATTATATTATCTGAGAAAGATTAGACAACACATATATATTGTGAATCTTATATTATCTTTTTCATACCCCATTCTTATATTTTGTTGAGGTGTTACTATTATTATTTTTATCCAAAAGTATATACATATTAAAAAAATTAAAAACCTTTATATTTGAAGTAATCACAAAACTTGTTGATGGAATGAATATACCCAAGACAATCACAAAACTTGTCATCAGAGGTCATAAATTTGTCAGAAAATATCAGACGTATGGAGAGCGCACGGCAAGCCCTGGAATTCTTCAAAGTTTTCCTCCTTAACAAAGCTTCTACCCAGTTGGTATATTCTTCTTTCTGTTCTTGCTTTTGCTTCTTTCACTATCTTTTGTTATTATCTTTAGTGTAACCATTAGGGTCAATCCAGTGTGGGAGGTTAGGAGAGTTTATACGGGTCTAAGTTCAAAACCCTTGATCTTGTATCCCAAAAAAGAGTCTTACTTTAGTGTGAAAGGATCATGAAAAGTGAATCTTTTTTTGTATTCATGAACCTTTTCTGTAGTAGTCATTGTCGCTTGGTTTTTTTGTCTGAGTTTTTATGCTTTGAAAATGTCAATGGTGTATAACTGACGGTGACACTCACTTGGAACTTGTTCTTGTTTCAGCAAATACCAACATCTTTCACTAAGTTTTTCAATGGAATCGCACCATGCAAGATCATTCTCATTGATCACGATGGAAAATGTTGGGATGTTAAGTTGGAGAAAATCGAGGGTCGTTTGGTTTTTAAAAATGGGTGGCAGCAATTTGCCAAGTTGAAAAATTTAGAAGAAGGGGACTTTTTGGTTTTTCAGTATGATGGCATGTCTACCTTTAATGTGAAGATATTTTCGAAAACTGGGTGCAGGAAAGGGGCTACACCTCCAAGCCGCGAAAAAGTTGTTCCCATTGTGAATTTGGAAAAAGATTCTGATGAGTTTGGTAATAAAATCCAGAGCAATGGTATAGGGAAACGCTCACTGCCAAATACCAAATTAAAACTGGAATCAGTCTTAGAAGGTCAGTTCTTCAAGTATTCGTTTTGTATAATCTCATATCATTATTATCCTAAAGCTAAAAATGTAACCCTACATGCTTAATGCTTATAGGGGCATGTCCATCTGAAGGAGCTCGGCGCAGATCAAAAAGACTGAAGGAAGAAAAAGATAAACAAAATGACAAGAAACTTGCTCTGACTAAGCATGTTCCATTGCAGAATCCTCATTTTCAAATATATTTTGATACTCCCTGGAGACTGAAAAGAGTGGTTGGTTATTTTATTTTTTTACGTAATTTACAATTTAAGTAGTTACTTTACTCTGACTTAAATGTAAACTAGCAGTAAATTAATTCATTGAGGTTAAAAGTGAAAGTTGTTGAACTAATAGATAAATATAAAAAATCAAATAAGTTGAAACAAGCAAACCTAAAAGCCTGTTTAATACACTCTAAATAAAGTTTTTTTTTAATGTTTGAGTTTATTTAAAAAATGAAAGAAAATAACAGACATATTTAGCCACCAAACATGTATCTAAATGGTGTTGATTTTCAATTCATCATACCTTGTCCTTGGGATCTAGTGGGATATATAATTGTTCAATTTGGTTTGTGTTATAAAATAGTTGGGTGACTTGGATGAGATGATAAAATTGGTGTTGGTGGGTTGCAGGAAATTCCTAAAAAGGCGATTAAGGACATGGAAATCAAGTTGATCGGGAATATAATTCTCAGGGATGAGAATGACAGGTCGTGGCCGGTGTCGATCATTTCCACAGCGAATCAAGACCGTCGTTATTTGGGAAGTGGATGGTTGGATTTCAGGCAGTGCAACAACATTGAAGAAGGGTGTCAATGTGATTTTCAGTTTGTTGTTGACAAAGCAAACGTAGCCAAAGAACTGCTTGTGCGCGTACGTTCGAAGGGAGGACTGCAAATAGTTTAGGGCATGGCTGCTTATCATTTCATTTAAATTAAGATTGCACTCATCTTGTGGTTGTGCGATCCTGGTGCCTTTTCTTGTTTAGAAGAGTTGTAGAGGATGATGGTTTTGCATATAGAGAGGGATGCAAACCAAGAGGTTTTTGCTTTACATTTTATTTGTACAAGTCATGTAGTACTTTTATAGTTGCTATCAAGACCAAGGTATTCATTTCGTTGCAACTCTTTCAAACTGGTACACACATTTAGCACGAGCTTACTATTTACTGAAATATTTGTTCTTCAAATTTTGTGCAAAGGGTAAATCCCAAATACATACAGAAAAAATGGGTCTTTTAAGTCTTCATTTTTCAAAGCTTAGATCGGAATGAATGTAATGCATAAAAACCATCCCATTTTGGAGTTGGAATGACCGGTAAATAACAAAAATCAATCAAATGCTTTCATGTGATTTGCAGGAAAGATAAATCAATAAATTACGACCCTCCCCGCAAAATCGAAATGATTTCAGGCCAATTGAATCTGGTCATCATTACCATAGGCTGCCAAAAAATTAAGTAAAAACTCTAGCGTTACAAGGCAAACCAATAAAATAATTTCTTATCAAATCTTGGTCCCACATTTGCCAGTATAAATAATATTACTCTGATGTGTACAGTTTAACTAAAGACCCAAGCCAGGAAGTTCTGGTTTGCATCCTCATTTAAGATTATATTCTTCCATGGTGATGGGATTATTACTGTACCTATATTTCATTTCATGTCGATTTCGCATAGAGGTCAATGCTACCGATTTGCAGCCGGGAAGTAGAATGAACATCTTTGACTGCCAGAAACCTAAACCTGTATAGACATAATATTTGTGTTTTGGAAAATCAAGAGTACGAAACAGAATCAGCCAATGGCAAATAAGAAACAATCAAACACATACCTTTCTAGTCTTAATTGCCACCTTACTTTAGAATGAATATATTCATTAGAATTAAATTAATGATATGATAATTTAGATCTAAGTACCCCCAAAAATAAATAAATTTGGAGTTATTTTGGTTACCACAAAGCGGAAAAACATATGATTAAGGTAGAGATAAAGGGAAAATGATAAGAATTCATTATTATTTTCTAAATTTGGAAGCCCTGCATATATGTAGACCGACACAAATCAGAAAAAATAAAAAGTAAAACACTTCATATTTAACTTTTATGCAAAAAAAAACTATTCATATGTTAATGTTTAAAAGCACAAATAACAGCTCTTTAAATAGAAGTATATATTTATAATGCTTTTTTGAACATAAGCATAAACATTATTTGTTCCAGTAAATTATAACACATAATAATTGTTTTAATAAAAAAATTGAGAAATAGATTCGCCTGGGTTACCTATCAACACCACTTCAATTTTTTTGTTCAGGTTTCTTCACTGTGTCAAGGTAAATTACCTGAAAACGTTACACGGAAAGCTTGCGCAACCGATTTTGTATGTTCTACGCTGGAAACGGTCTTCAAAGAACTGAGAAGTTTGCTTGTCCAAAACTTGCCAGCTGATCCCCTTATCACTGCTACCTTCAAGAATCCTGAGAACATAACATACCGCAAGATAATGAATGCACGGTACATGCTTTACTAACTGAAGCTTATACATGACAACTCACTACCAAGCATAGAAAAGGTTATCAGAATCTTGTTTAGAAAAACAGAGCCAGTCAAGAAACATACTAGCTAACCAGGGGAAAAATACGACTTTAACAACATATGCATATGGTTGCTGACAGGTAGAGCAAAAGCAGCACACACATGACACAATTGGCTTGCTTGGCTTGGCTTTTATGTTGTCTTTAAGGATTTGATTTTGATAAGATGGCAGCATAAGTTTTATAATACCAATAAACTATATAGTGCCACCTGTTTAAAACATCAGCAAATCCTTTTTTTTAAGTAAAAATAAAGTTACTACTACAGTGATGAATGTTTTAAATTGATGACGAATTAAATTTTAAATTTTCATTGTTAATCATGTATGGGAGGGAGCAGCACATTATGTTAATTTGGAGCAATGAAGTTATTAAGATTGGAGAACTCTACAAGGTAAGGCAGACTAACTTGGCTACTCGTTAATTAATAAAAATAATAACGACAACGAAACGATTTAAAAGTACTTCAGCATATATTCTAAAGTTCGTACCAGTCCATTGGATCCCTTTCCGGTGCATCATTGGCTGACATCAAATCATATGCTACAAGCTCAAACATCTTGTAATCAAATGTTCTATACACGATCCAACAACCTACCCAGTCAATGTAAACCGATATTTTTATCAGAGTATCATCAAGGCAAGTAGTGCCTGGACATTTAGAAAGGTGTGCACAGTAGAAATAAAATGGAATTATACTTTTGGCACTTGCATTTAAACTGGCGTGAAGCATTTAGACAGGGAATTAAAATCTCTAAATATTATTTATTCAACAAAAAGGGAGCATAGAGCAAAGTCCACTGGAAAATGAATATACAGTATAAGAAAAATGAAAAAAAAAAAACTAGTGATTCCTATAACAATCTCTACCAGGCCAAATGGACACTTATTTTACTCAAAATTCTCTTCACAAGATCCCCCTGAACCCTCCCTATAAAAGTCTAGCATTCTCCCTCCAGGAGGATCTCTCCATTGACAAACTGTTAGATGTCTATTCAGTTATGCCTAGGGTCCACTTAGTCGATTTGGGCCCAATAATTATTTTTTTCATTGCTTTGTCCCTCACATCCCTTCTCTGCCCCTTTTATTTCTTTTAAATAGCCTATAGTTTCAGTGACTAACACTTCATAATTATGAATTCTTTTTCATTGATCTTATGAAGACAAAAAATCAACAAAGAAGAACTCCTAAGAATGAGAGTTTTAACATGGAAACACATAACAGTGCAGAGAAACTAACTAGACCAATTCAAGTTTCTAACATTTATCCACTAGTAACTTAAAACTATAAATTCTAAGTGGTTTGCTTAGAATCTATTCATGAAATATAATTGGTATAGAGGAAATATCCATAAGAAAATTTAGCAAAGATAGATATCATGCAAAGTACTATACAAAGATAAGATACTTCGTAGTTGCCACAACTTGTTCTTTTCTAACAGGAGTAGATATCACGTTTTTTCATTTGTAGGTGAAAAACAGCAATACCTCCATAAATTAATTCTCTAGAAGTATGTTTAAGCTTGAAGCACAATCTTATGAGGTAAGTTATTTATTTGGTTAACATACCTTTTGCTCCATTTGGTTCTTCCCATTTAGATACTCGAATTCCATCAAATGCAGATGTTATCTGAAATTTCATAAAATAGTGACAACTTCATAAATGCTATAAGGAACAAGTATGGTAAACATATAAAATATCCAGTTAAATACAAACTCACAATCCCAAAAGGCAACTCCTCTGAACTTGCAATCGCTGAACCTGAATGTATTCTATTTAACTTTGGAAGTGGGAGCAGAAACATATCTTTCCCATAGTTTTCACACTTGTCAAGATTGTAAATTATGTCATCCAGAGCATCTAGCGCAACAGGCAAAGCTAAAGAAGTAACAACGGGGTCAGCGACCAAACCAATTTCAACTGTTCCATCTGTATTCATTTTTTTCTCTAGTGAAAGCGCATCAAGTAAGTCATCAAAAGATGGCAACAGTTTTTGAAATTTTGGTTTATTTAGAACTGAATCAATGGAGGTCCTTCTACTTTTATAAGGGGAATTGTGAAGATCCAAAAGAATTCCTTTAGTAATCCCGAGTACTTCAACAGCTTCTGACTTTGTTAGTTCTTCCCCAACAAATTGATAAAGGACAGCATGAAATGCATTATAAATCCTTGTCACGTGTTCATCTATGCACAAACGAACCGGGCAAGCAGAAGAACTTAGCTCATCAGAACCAATCTCTAACCTGGATTTGCGCCATTCTTCATTCCCACTTCGTCTTCCAGGTAATGATAGTGACTCGTCATCATTAGCATGTAAACTCCTCTCAAGTTCTTCCTTTTCTTCCATATCACGAGCTTGAATAATTGAAAGTAGTTTAGATGCAAGGCCTCTTCGAATTTCTTCTGTTATATTATGTAATACAGATGACGCAGAAGGCTCTGTAAGCATAGTTCGGCGAGAAAGAACCTCAATTTTGAAAAAAATACAAAAATTCATCATAAGTTATCAGCAAATCATGATTCTCATGCACGTGAAAGAGCATAAATTGTGAAACCTACCTCATGCCACTTCTTTGTGTATCGTTTGGTGACATCATAAACCCCATCTTTTGCTATGGCTATTACATAATTTAATTTTTTCCCCCACCTGTGCCACATATTTTAAAAAAGTGAGGAAACATGAAAACAGGATGGAAACTCTTAATGAGGACAAGAACAATGCTTTTGTCAATGTCAATTAGATGGATGATAGCAATGAATACACTCAAGTGAAAGTACTGCACAAATGAACAATACCCTTTTTCATATAATAATGGCTTGTCATAGATTCCTTCACATGGGTCAAGATGCATCCATCTGTAAGAACATAACAAACACATCTGACCAGAAACAGTTTTAACAGCAGGATTATGATAACCAGCAACTTTAGGTCAATTTTATTTATACCTGCCCAAGAATTGAGAGAAGCACTCTGTCCATACATGATCCGTAAAGTCCAAGATCTGGAGATAAGAATGCAAGCTAAATTCAAAAATTGAATAATTTACATGTCTATACGATGGGTATCTTTTCCTTACAGATAACAATTTAATTTAGAATATCAAGCATGACTTTTTCTCCTTATGTATATGAGAACTGAACATATTTTATGTAAGTAAGACTACAATTAAATCAGCTAACAAAACACAAGATTTTGCCATGTAGATGTTTGACACGAGACATTGGGCACTGCATTTGTAATATCAGTATCATCATGTGCATTATCTAGCAGTTAAGGATATAAAAAAGCAATGCATTATCGACTCAATTGCAGCATAAAAATCAAGAAAAACCAACATACTGAAAAGACTGAATTTCATCTAGTTACAAACCAGACGTGAATCATAGCCAAAAGCTCGACAATAGAAAGTAAAGCAATTGGCCCATTCCCCACAGCGGCCCTCTCTTGTTTCCACAAGCTGCAATTTTAATAAGGGAATGTCAGTATCCAAAATAAATGTGATGGGAAAAGAAGTTGGATAGGCAGTCAGCCCAGTATAAATTATAACAACTTGACATGAGTTGAATACCTTCATTGGATCATTGTACCGAGGGAAGCGAGTAAGTTTGGAGCAAAAGGTGCAGCTGGGTTGTGAAAAGATAAATGTGAATAACATGAAATAGAAGTTAGGCAAAAAATAGAAGCTAAAAATTTAGAGAACATGAGAAAAAACCTTCAAAAATGCTTTATAAGCAAAAGGACAGAATCCAAGTAACCATAACAAAACTAGTTTGATATCACCAGATCTCCTAATAGTAAATAGATATGTAGTATGTAATGGATGAATAATTCCACTCATAAAAATAGGATTTTCTGGCAAAGATATCTACTAAATAATATCAAACAGGAAACAGTTTGCTGACATTGAAAAAATGACACTTTCAAATTTAAAGAAACTATTAAGTTGATAGTGATAAAAATATGTTGCAGACCATTCGGTTGATTAACTAAGGTTTAAAGTTAGTTCATATGCATGATGTCATAAGAAAATTAAAATAAATATCAAGTATGATAATTAGAAGAGCCACTTTCCTTGAAACACAGTAATTTCACATTAAAGTATACATTCAATAGTCATACCGATAGAGTTCAACCCTAGAAGCTCCATAAAGTGTCTCAGAAGGAAGTGCAGCAGTCATGCCCTGGGCTACAGTTTGTTTACCACAATCATGACAAGATGGTGAATTCACCCATCTATAGACAAGAATGCGAAAGAAATAAGAAAAGAATCAGATGCATTTGTAAAAATATTACGCATGTGTAGGTTAACTGATGTCTATCATGCTGACAAAACATTGCACCAATCATATTTGAGTCAAATCACAAATAGGCCAGCAATTACATGAAGCATGAGATATGTGATCCACTCTCTTCAGTCTTCAAGGAATTATTGACCATTGAAACGTTCGGTCCATTGGCATTAAAGGAGAACAGAAAATATAATAATTAGTTTAAACCTGAAGGATTTTTTGAACCAGAAAAGCAGCTGCAGCAAGAAAGCATGATCTTGTTCTATTTTCGATGGCTTGAAGTTCCCCTCCTGGAAAATGTTTATTAGGCTCCGAGATTACAAAAAAAATAAAAGCATAATAGGAAAACACATGCTTATGAAATGACAACAGCATTGCAATTCATACACAGTTCTTGTCAAAATGAAGAAAAAGACAGTTCCAGGGTAAATGAATTTCTAAAATAGTTGTACAGAGAGTTACAGTGAAATAGTTGATTTTACTAAAGACAAATTCATATCCTCTACGAAACTATATATTTGTACAATAAACTAAGATAAATTCTCCTACCTTGGCCAAAGAGACCAAAGCTTTCTCCTCGAGCTCTTCTACAGGAACAGACTTCCGAGCAGCCTCCTGGCGTGTTGGATCCTCATACTGCAATATATCAAAACAAATCAATACATGGAGTGATGGAATCAATCGTGATATACTAATATTCATAACGATAACAGACAGAAGCCAGTTTCTTAGTCTATCTTTACTGTAAAACTAATTGTCTTTCTGACACGCTATGAACTTCATGAACCAAATATCTTGCTCTCCTCATTAAACGAAGATAAAATTATTACTAAGTCAATAAGTTGAAAAATACCATGCGAACTTGACTAATGTAGGGCCGTACTCTACTATCAAATTCACGAGGATTTTCGTTCGACATATATTGCTGCAACATAAGCGCTTCCTCCTCAGCCTGTACAGATATAATAGTACATGCACACACACAAAGTGTTAAATGAAAATAAAGGTGAAACTAGAAATACATATAAAAATGTTCTCCATTTCCATAATCGAACACATAATCTTAGGTCAAACCTGCAAGAGTCTGGCCAATTCCTCATCGGATTTCAACAAGTCGGAATAACTTGGTTCTGATTCTGGTTCCGGTACCGGTTCGGAGTTAAAGTCGGAGTCCGTGACCGAGACGAGCCGTAGTTTGTCAGAAATGGCGATGAGATCAGAATCAGTGGTGACTGGAGTATCTTGTTCGGCTTCAAGAATCTATGCAATGCAAACAGAGAATCAAAATTTAGGAGTGTGGAAATGAAAAATTGGGAGCGGAATTGAGAATTACGAAGGCGAATCGGAACCTTTTGCTGATGAGGTGGAACGGAAGTGAGGGAATAAAGCTGGAATTGAAAAACCTGCAACAGTGGAATAATGAAGGAATGAATTGGATATAGACAGTGAAATTGAATCGTGAGAAAAAAAGGTTACAGAGAAAGAAACGCACTTCGAAGCCATCGTCTGTGTCGTAATGGATATCAAAGTCAGAGTCGTCGTGAACCACCTGAAACGTGCGCGCCACCATCTTCTTTCTCTCTGCTCAACCTTCACTGAAATAAATATTTAATAAACACACACGATAACTGTTTTAATATTAACACGCATAATAACTGCTTTAATGTTTTTTTTAAAAAAAAATTGCCGCACCTTGTATATTATTGTAATAGGATTAACTAACGTCAACCAAAAAAATATCACTGATTACTTTTTTTAATTATTAAATATAATTCAATATTAAAATAATTTTTCTATTTAATGATAATTAAAGTAATTTATCTATACAATAACCCTAAAATTTAATTGCCATCAAACTTTTTCGTACGGATGTCTAAAGAAGAAAAAGAAGAAAAATTAACATAAAACAAGATCATAGTGTTACCATAAATTGTTCTGGTATGGACATAAAAGGTTGGTGTACCCTTAACTTGGTTCTCCATTGGAAATGAGAAATTAAATAAAAGAAAATGATGTTTTGATAATTATATAACTATTTCACAACCTGTGTTTTAAGTTTAATGTGATTAAAAAATTAAGTTTTTGTAATTATGACGAAAGGATAAAAATAACATCACTCATGTAGAGTATTAAAGTCATTTAAAATCTAACTCCATCCATAAAACCAGTTTATAGGGTGAGGTTTGCATATATACAATATAATATCTTTATTTTTATTTATTTTTAGTTGAGGTGAGATTTTCAACACTTCTCATTATGAATATAAGGAGTTTAAATTGAATTTAATTTTATTTAGGATATAAAATAATATTTTATATAAGTTGAAATTGCATTGGAAATTTATAATAGTCATTCATAAGTAGCTTCTTTTCTTACATTTTAAAAAATGATTATTATAAGTTAAGACATTTCTTTAATTCTTTTACGAGTTTATGTAATGATTTTATAACATAAATTTTGTTCTTAGTTTATTAGATCCGTGTTAGTTTTATCTTGTTTTATGTAAAATTTAGAAAAAACTAAAAGGCATTTGTGAAAGATTAATCGCATCAAGTGTTCAATAAAATTTAACAAAAAAAGTTACATTTTTTCAAATAAAATTTGATCTCTTCAAGACATAAAATTTTATGGTATGTTGAATTGTGAAGAAATAAAATGGATGAAATAACATAAAACTAATGTAGATTACATGGAGAAAGAGGGGGGAAATCATTTTAAAGATTGTGATAACCACTAAATTAATTTTTATATATTTTTATTCATGCACTTTTAAAAAAATTTATTGTGTTTGTTTCCCAACTAAATACGGATAACTTTCAATTTATTTTCATTTAATTTAATTAAACCTTCTACACTGACACGCATTAATTAATGGCATTAAACAGCCTAACTACTAATTAATATTGATAACAACATTTACGTAATTGCTTGAAGTTATAAGTTGCTATCCAACCGACATTACAAGTTTGCAATAAGTACAGTATTACTCAAGGGTAACTATATAGGTAATGGCCATTTTTTTTAAAAAAATAGTATATGGTAAGTTATGGTTACATTGTTGAGTTCTCAAAGTTTTCTATTAATTTTTAAGTTTTTTTTTTTTTTTTACGGTTTCACTTAAGGTGATTGATTTTTTTTTGGGAAAAAATATAATACAAACTTCTTTTATTTTCCTTCTTTTCTTTCCTTTCTTTGTTTTTTATTTTTTTTGTTTGCTTATGCATGCATAAATACTGTAATGTTGTCATTTGTGTAAAAGTGAAAATCATAATAGAAAAAAAAATCAGTATGGTATTAGAGCGAGTGAATCTCACTAATTCAAACTAATTCGGTATTATTTTATTAATTACTTATTAAAATACCGTGAATTGCTTCAATTATTATTATTAATTAGTTAATTAAGTGTGAGCAAAATTAAGTTTCTCCGTACATATTTAAATTAGTTGAAGAAGAGAAGTCACATGCATTCCTACTTTTAATTCTACCAGTACCTTACAAAATGCAAGAAAGTGATGCCAATAAATTGGCATATAGTTTGTGATTTAATTCAAACTGAAAACTTGTCTCAATGACAAATAAGTTTTTTTTTTATATAAAGTTTTTGTGTTAGGCATCACTATGCAACTTGACATCTCAGCTAAGCTGACACCTCAAGTAACAATAATCATCTGCCATCACATGAAAAAATATTATTAAAAAAAGAAAAAAGAAAGAAAATACAAAAATATGGGGGACTAGACCAAAACCCATATGTTAACACAAACGATACATAGGTAGATTATACCTATTCATAAAGAATTCTAA